>OLPB01000167.1_pt1 | contig 44406 bp, 40 predicted proteins | sample 1672001 | NCBI WGS metagenome assembly OLPB01 (sample SAMEA3136635, study PRJEB25190) | human gut metagenome | biome: human gut; feature: human-associated habitat; material: faeces | place: Austria | collected 2013 | reverse complement strand
TAAACACAGCGACTACAGAGCAGATGGGATAGGGTGTTTTTTCTTTTTTCGTCTATTACCAAATCTACAAATCAGTAATTAATATCTTGGGGTTAATCCTACGTACATATCTTTGTACTGTTTTGCACTCTTTTCCCAAGATACATCTTTATTCATATCACGAATCACCATATCATCCCAGCATTTTCTATTCTCGAAATAAAGAGTTTTAGCTCTGTTGATCGCATCGTAAAGAAGGCCACTTTCATATCTGTCAAATGTAAAACCATTGCCTGTATTTTCAAATACATTGTAAGGCTGAACAGTATCCTTGAGACCTCCTGTTTCTCTGACAATCGGAACTGCACCATATCTCATAGATATAAGCTGGGTAAGTCCACATGGTTCAAACCTTGATGGAACTAAAAGTGCATCGCATCCTGCATAAATGTTATGAGCCACATTTTCATTGTAGGCAATATACGCACAAAAACTGCCTTTGTATTTATTTTCATAGTAGCGGAATGTGTCCTCATACTGAGAATCACCTGTACCAAGAACAACTACCTGTGTATTTCCATCCATGATACCTGGAATTACGTCATTCACTAAATCAAGCCCTTTCTGGTTTGTAAGACGGGAAATCAGTCCAATTACCATCTTATTCTCATCTACATCTAAGCCTAACGCTTCCTGAAGTGCCTTTTTGTTCACTTTTTTATTCTTTATCACTGATTCTGCATCATAATTAGATGCCAACAGCTTATCGGTTGCCGGATTCCAGATATCTGTATCAATACCATTCACAATTCCTAAAATTTTATTTTGGTGATATCTTAAATGTTCTGCCAGTCCTTCACCATACTCCTCTGTCTGAATCTCCTCAGCATAGGTATTACTTACGGTTGTAACTTTGTTACAGTAATCGATTCCACCCTTTAACATATTTGCATCAAGCCAGTTCTGTGTCAGGCAATCCTTATTAAATACATAATCAGGAAGTCCTGACCAATATTGAATCATTTTTCTATCATAAACACCCTGGAATCGCAGATTATGTATAGTAAGTACTGCAATCGCACGTCCCACATCTGTATCACTAAAGCTGGTTCTTAAGTAAAGAGGTACTAAAGCTGCCTGCCAGTCATGACAATGCACTACGTCCGGAGTCCAATCCAGATAATTGAGCGCAGCAAGCGAAGCTTTTGCAAAATAACAGAACTTCGGTATATCATCTATCAGGTTTGTATATGGATCGCCCCAGGAGAAAAACTCATCATTATCTATAAAATCATAGACAACACCATCTTCCTGATACTCCATGATTCCTACATAATATTGTTTTCCATCGGAGCAGAGATTCATATAGAAGGAGCCCCTGTATTCCATCTTTTCCTGATACTCCTGAGGAATACACTTATATCTTGGCAGAATCACCTTAACATCCAGGTTTAATTTTGCCAGAGCCTTTGGAAGAGCAGACATTACATCTCCGAGTCCACCAGTCTTAACAAATGGATAACATTCTGAACCAATAAAAGCAACACTTCTTCTTGGTCCTAAATCCGGCTGTTCCATCGGAATATTCTGTTCAACTGTCGTCTTCAGAGTAGCTGCTTTTTCCTCTATTTCAGCTATTTTTTCTTTTGTTGCATCTGCTTTTTCCTTTGTTGCAGCCTTAGAACGAACCGTTTTCTTTTTGGTCGTAGTTTTTGGTTCCGCTACTTTTTCCTCAGTCACAGTCTTTGAACGAACTGCCCTTTTCCTTGTCACTGTTTTAGACTTAGCTACCTTTTTCTTCGACTCTTCTTTCGGCTTATCTGCCTTTTCCTTTGGCTCTTCTTTTGGCTTATCTGCCTTTTTCTTTTTCTCTGCTTTCGGCTTATCTGCCTTTTCCTTTGGCTCTTCTTTCGGCTCATCTGCCTTTTTCTTTTCCTCTGCTTTCGGCTTATTTGCCTTTTTCTTTTCCTCTGCTTTCGGCTTATCTGCCTTTTTCTTTTCCTCTGCTGTTGAGACAACTTCTGTTTTCTCAACGGCATCCTTTATTTCTGTTGAAACAGTTTTCACAGTTGTTTTTTTGGTATTGATTCTCTTACTCATAACTCTCTCCAATCCATGAAATGATGATACACACGTTGATATTTTATCTCTTTACTTTATATAATTATTTTAACAAATAACACAACTATAGTCAATTAAAGGAAGTTTTAAATTCTCGAAAAATTCAATTCCGATTTGTAGATTTCGTATAGACGAGAAAAGAAAAAACAATATACCCCATCTGCTCTGTAGTCGCTGTATTTAAGATGCTCATTCGCATCTTAAGTACGCTCCCAAGCCGCATCTGGGGTATATTGTTTTTTCTTTTCTCTGACTATACTAAATCCACAGTTGGCGAGAATAGGGATTTTCCAGAAGCTTATGACTTTCCAGAGAACTAAATTCTAAAGGATTTACATTTAAATTGTTGTATATACTTGAAATTTAGTTACATCAGATGTGAGATAACTTCACATCTACAAGACATCTCTTAATAAAATTTTTTTCCTTCCAAAGATTTTATCTGAATAAAAATCGTAAATTTCTGGACAAGCCCTCTTATTTTTTAACTGAGTTGCGGAATAAGATTAAACAGCCACTGTAATAGAACTCTTTGCTGAATTGTAAGAAAACTATGGCAAGAAAAGAGAATTTTTATAAGTTTGCTTTTGTTCCGTTACGCTAAACGCTTCATTTTGCCTCAAAAAACGAAAACTTCGGAAAAACAAGGGGATTCTCCAAAGAATTTTTGAATGTCAGCCCTTTAGAATTTAATTTCTTGGAAAGTCATATCCTTCTGGTACATTCTATGTTGCCAAACTGTGGATTTAGAATAGTCAGAAAAAAGAAATAATACCCTATCCCAGATGCGACTACAGAGCAGATGGGATAGGGTATTATTTCTTTTTTCGTCTACACCAAATCTACAAATCAGTATTATTGTGAAGCAGCTTATGTTCTTTTCCTTTAAGGAGTCCTTCGTAAAGTTCTCCTACGATTGGATTATCATTAGAACGTTTTATCTGTGCCGCATCGTCAATGCGGTATAATCCCTCAAATCTTGCTGCTTTGGTTCTTGGGCCGATTGGTACTGGCTGTCCGCCGCCTGCCATACAGCCTCTTCTACATGCCATGACTTCTACAAAGTCATATTGTACTTCACCACTTTTTATTTTCTGGATAAGTTCATCTGCATTTTTCAGTCCACTGACTACAGCAATCTTAAGCTGTCTGTCTCCATATGGAATAACAGCTTCTTTTATCCCTTTTGTTCCACGAATACCGGTGAATTTAATTTCATTTAAGGCTTCCATTCCGCTATCTGCTACCAAGCGACGAAGGACTGCTTCTGTTACACCACCAGTTACACCAAAGATAACACCGGCTCCTGATGATAATCCAAATGGCATATCCATTGCTTCCCATGGCATCTGTGTCAGATCAATTCCTGCCTCTTTTATCATTCGAATAATTTCTGTTGTTGTCAATACGAAATCTACATCCTGCTCTCCTTCTGTCTTATGTTCCGGGCGGAGGATTTCTGCTTTTTTCGCAGTACATGGCATAATTGAAACAACAATTGTTTTTCTGCTATCTTCTTTATTATTCCGCGCTTCTTCTTTTAATACCGCTCCAAACATCTGCTGTGGAGAACGGCAGGTGGAGATATTTTCGCGTAACTCCGGATATTTCTGCTCGCAAAACTTTACCCATGCAGGGCAGCAAGATGTGAACAATGGTAGTTTTTCTCCTGACTTCACTCTTTCTAAAAATTCTTTTGATTCTTCCATAATCGTCAGATCTGCACCGAAATCCGTATCATATATTTCATCAAATCCCATTCTTCGAAGTGCTGCCACGAGCTTTCCAAGAGAGTTTTCCCCTTTTGGTATACCAAATTTATCACCAACAGCTACACGAACTGCCGGAGCAATCTGCACAACAACTCTTGTATTTTTATCAGCAAGTGCCTCCCATACCGGATGAATGTTATGCTTGATCGTTATCGCTCCTGTCGGGCATACAACACGACACTGTCCGCAGCCAACACAGGCTGTTTCTGCCATTTTTCGATCAAATGCCGGCATAACCTGCATCTTAGAGCCGCGATAGGCAAAATCTAAAATACCTAATCCCTGAATCTCCTCACAAGTTCTTACACAGTCTCCGCAGAGAATACATTTATTTTTATCAATAACTATACAATCCGAGCTTTCATCAATCGGAATCTGTGGTTTATTATTTTCAAAACGTATGTAACTGACTCCAAGCTGTTTTGCAAGATTTTGTAATGTACAGTCTCCGTTTTTCTTACAGGTTGTACACTCTCTGCAATGTGCGGAAAGCATCAGCTCTAAAATCATCTTTCGATGATGCTGCAGCTTTGGTGTATTCGTATAGATCACCATGCCGTCTCTTGGCACCTCGGAACAAGAAGCAAAGATCTTCCCTCTATCATCTTCTACCACACACATACGGCAGGCGCCATAAGTAGAAAGTTCAGAATGATAACAGAATGTCGGCAGATTAATTCCCGCTTTTCTGATAACAGAAAGCACATTTTTTTCATCATCAAATGCAACTTTTCTATTATTAATTGTCATATATTTCATTGCTTTCCCCTCCTATGCTTCTATATGAATTGCGTGGAATGCACAGGCACTCTCACAGGCACCACATTTAATACAGATACTGTCATCAATAACATACGGCTTTTTAATCTGTCCGCTGATTGCACCAACCGGACAGTTTCTTGCACATTTTGAACATCCTTTACAACGCTCCGGACTGATAACAAAACGACGTAATGCTGTACAGTTCTTTGCTGCACATTTTTTATCGACAACATGTTCTTCATATTCCTTACGGAAAAGACGAAGTGTACTCATAACCGGAAGTGCTGCACTCTTTCCAAGTCCGCACAGTGCTGTATCCGTAATCATAGAAGCCAGTTCATCAAGCAGATTTAAGTCCTCAAGTGTTCCCTTTCCAGCAACAATCTTTTCCAGTATTTCAAGCATTCGTTTTGTTCCCTCTCGGCATGGAACACATTTACCACAGCTTTCATTCTGTGTAAAATTCATAAAGAAACGAGCAACTTCTACCATACAGGTCTTATCGTCCATAACTACAAGACCTCCTGAACCAATCATCGCTCCCATTTTCTTTAAGGAATCAAAATCAAGACTGACATCTAAATGTGGTGTGATAAGACATCCTCCGGACGGTCCTCCAATCTGGACAGCTTTAAAACGTGCATCTCCTTTAATCCCACCACCGATATCATAGATTACTTCCCGCAAAGAAGTTCCCATCGGCACTTCAATCAATCCTGTATTTTTTACACTTCCTGTAAGAGCAAATGCTTTCGTTCCGGGACTCTTTTCTGGTCCGATACTCCGATACCATGATGCACCTTTATCAATAATCATCGGAACATTGGCAAAAGTCTCAACATTATTTAATACGGTTGGCTTTGCGAACAAGCCCTGTTCTACCGTTCTTGGAGGTTTTACTCGCGGCATCCCTCTCTTACCTTCAATCGATGCAGTAAGCGCACTTCCTTCACCACATACAAAAGCTCCTGCGCCCCTGTTAATATGTAAGTGGAAAGAAAAATCTGTTCCAAGAATGTTCTCTCCAAGAAGTCCACTTTCCTCTGCCTGTGAAATTGCCAGGCGAAGACGGCTGATCGCAAGAGGATATTCTGCGCGTACATAAATATATCCTTCCTGTGCCCCTACTGCATAAGCTGCAATCAGCATACCTTCTATCATTTTATGAGGGTCACCTTCCATGATACTTCTGTCCATGAATGCTCCCGGATCTCCTTCATCACCATTACATACAATATAACGTGTTTTCTCCTGCTGTCTTGCAACCTGTTTCCACTTATATCCTGTCTGGAAACCACCGCCTCCACGACCTCTCAGATTTGATTCTAAAATCGTCTCAATTACGTCATCCGGTGTTTGTTCAAACAATACCTTTGCAAATGCCTGGTATCCGCCAACTGCAATATATTCTTCTATATGTTCTGCATCAATATGTCCACAATTTTTAAGTACCAGACGGGTCTGTTTCTTATAAAATGGAATCTCTTCCTGCTTTGGATATTCAACACCATCCTGTTTATATAGAAGATGATGGATAATATTTCCATGTTTTATCGTTCTCTCAAAAATCTCTTCGCAGTCTTCTAGTTTTACTTTCGTATAAAGAATACCAAGCGGTTCAATTCTCATCAGCGGTCCCATCTCACAAAAGCCATGACAGCCGCTTCTCTTCACTGCAACTGGATGTTCACTTCCATGTGCGATCTCTGGTCCAAATTCAACATCAACATCTTTGCAATCCTTTGTAAGTTCACACATTTTCTCATAAATCTCACCTGAACCACCGGCTAAACATCCTGTTCCTGCACAAATCAAAATACGGCACTTCGTGGAAGAAACTTTATCTGCTGCCATCTCACGAATCTTGCTTAACTCTTCTCTGTTATGAATCCTCATCCCCTATTCCTCCTCTCGAAGCTTCTGAAGTAACTGTGCAGCATCATCCGGTGTCATTGACGGATATACTTTATCATTCACCGTCAGTACCGGAGCAAGACCGCAGGCACCAAGACAGGATACCGTTTCCACAGTAAATAACATATCATCTGTTGTTACCTTCTCTTTTGAAAGCCCTAGTTCGCTGTAAATTCTTTCCAGGATCGTGGTAGACTTACGCACATGACATGCCGTTCCATCACAGACCTTAATCACATATTTTCCCTTTGGTTCAAAAGAAAAATTCTCATAAAATGTAGCAACACTAAATGCCTTCGCCTCTGTAATCCCAATCTTATCCGCAACATAAGATAATAATTCCGGTGGCAGATACCGATACTCACTCTGAATATCCTGTATAATCGGAATAAGAGATGCTTCCACCGCCCCATGAAACTCAATAATCGCATCCGCTTTGTCATAGTAACCCTTCTCTAACATAAGCTTCTCCCTTCTTTGTATGCATATATACTTTTGAAAAAACACTACAAAAGCAAACAAAAACAATAAAAAAATACACATTACTCACATTTAGATATTGTGAACAATTTTTCAAACAAAATAGTTGTTTTATCCTCTTTTTTGATAAACATTTTATCATTATACTATTATTATATAAAAAAACAGAGAAATTTACAATAACTTTTTGATAGTTTTTTAACAATTTTATTTTACTAATAACTCTGTTGTCTAATCTGTTATATAAAAAAGCTAGCCTTTTATTTTCTGTAAAATAATATAAAAGACCAGGAGCATCACAACTGCAATACTCCTGGTCTTTTATATTACTTTACTATATTTTTTTAAGCAGCAGGACCTACATCAATCCACTTTTTATCTACCCATTCTCCTTGAGTATAATTCCAACGGCGTTTCTGTATCCTTCCATTATGCTTTCTATATATATATCCAATCTGGTCTGCACAAGGATTAACCTCTCCATCAGAAGCTTCCATTACTTCTTCATAAGGTGCCTCTGCTTCTTCTGCATGTAAGCTTGCTACTGGACATACCACACCTAAACTCATAAGAACAGCACCTGCTGCGATTGTTTTTTTCCATCTTGCCTTTTTCATCGTTCTATCTCCTTTTTATGTATATGTAAATTATAAAGTTACCATATATAAACATAAAATTGGCAAAGAACAGGCAACATTAAAACATTATCTATTCTTCGTCATCTAAATTATCTAACCTTGACTCAATTAAATTAGAAAGTTCCTCTAAAGATTCTGAGCTTATCTCTTCAGAAACAAAGGTATTAAATAAACCAGAAAATACTCTCGTATTTTTCTTCTTCTCCTGCTGTAACTGTTTCATAGAATATTCTTCTCTTGTCATAGATGGCTCAAATGTTCTGGCATAATTCTTTGTTGTCTTCTTAAATCCGGCAACCTGAACGAACTTCTTCTTTAAAAGAGAATTTAATAATAAATGCACCGAGCTTGACTTCCATGTCCGATCATCGGATACTTCTACAATTTCTGAAGAAGTTAGCGCTTCTCCTTCATCCCACAACACTTCTAGAATCTGCATCTCACTGTTTGTAATTCTTGGAATCTTCTTACCCATAATATCATCCTTTTCTTCTGTTAATTAGTTTGTTTTATTATATCACAGGATATATTATAAAGAAATCAAATTTTAGCAGTGAAAAACCTTTATTTTCAAATATTTATTCTTCAAGCTGGTATTTAATTTATTCTTTTATAATCAAATATTTATCATAAAGTCCCTTTTCCACATCTTGTTCTGACACCTTTTCTTCTATACCTCCCACATGAAATATATACGTCCCATCACTCTTTTTTTCCAGATAAGTATCTTTTGCATTAAATACCTGATCTTCTTGATTTTCCAGTTTTTGAATTTCTTCATCCGGGCTATATGTTGGCTGCAATATAAAATAATAAGAACTAAGCATCCATACAAGGCGCCCACAAATCACAGCCATATTAATCTTCTTCTGTAACTTCAAATTTTCTTTCGCATCTAATATGTAAAAAAGTCTTTGTTTGAATCCTTCTTCACTGTTTATATCAACAAAATTCAAAGAATTAAAATTCAATTTTTTTAATGAATGTTTCTCTGCTTCCAATACATAACATATTGTTTTCAAGTATTCTAATGCATATCTCATAGGATAGTCTCGGAGCATGGTCTTATCACACCCCATCTCTATCATCAGTTTAATATCTTTATGTAAAAGTCGAAATAACGGATTCCACCAAAATATAATAATCATCAGATATGCAAATAATAACTTCCAAGGATCCTTTCTCTTCCAGTGTGTATATTCATGCGTTAAAATATATTTGATTTGTGTATCTGTGCATTCTACTTCTGTCATATAAATCGTTGGTTTAAATATACCTACTAAAAATGGTGTATCCACTAAATCTGTATATCTTATAGAAATACCACTGTTTGGAGCAATCTCTTCTAAAATACGCTCTACTCGTCCATCCCCTTTATAACAGGTTCTCCGTAACTTTATAAGTAGCCCACCTACAGTAATGCTGTAATAAATCGACCAGGCGATAATCCCCAGAACCCATATACCAAAAATAGTCCCTAAAGCCAGCCTTCTTTTATCTGCTCCTAAGTCTGCATACGTTTTCATCAGAAAAGAAAACATATGTGGATCACAAATTACCTTCTGAAACACTGGTACTTCTATTGGTATTAACATTCTGATTGCACAAAATGCATATAAAATACAGATAAAAGTAACCCCATACTTCATCAGGCAGGCTGTTCTTCTTCTTAAAACGACTATCAGGAGAAGCAACGGGCAGCTGACTAAAACTGTCCATATTAAAGAATATAATGATATCATACTTGTCCTCCCTATCCCCGTTCTGCTTTGGTATTGTAATCATTATACACTATATAAAAATAAAAAGAAATAGTTTTTGTTTCTTTTTAACATTTATTTTTTTCTTTTGTATTTATTCTAATTTTTGTATCATTTTTAGATACTTTTATTATAACGAACAAAAGACAAATAAAAAAAGCATTATGCAGTTACCGTATATCCACACAGACAATGAATGCGATGCATTTCATCGTGCAAGGATACAAAACAGGTTTGCATAATGCCTTTTTTGTTTCATTTATGAAATTAATGGGTTTTGTCGTATGATTTCAAAAAGTGAGTCAGACGATCGCAGGACTCTGCCCATACGACAAGTTCTTCCGGACTTAAAGTTTCCATGATAGCATCTAACATTTTTTCATGGAATTCTTCATGATGTTTATAAGCAGCAATTCCTTTTTCTAGGAGATATACGTTAACAACCCGCCTGTCTTTTTCACTTCGTGATCTCGCTACATAGCCTTTATTTACAAGACTGTTCATAGATGTTGTGAGAGAACCTACTGTGATATTCAAACGTTTTGCTACCACACTCATGCGTGCTCCTTCACCCAGACCTATTGCTTCTATAATATGCATATCATTATTGCTTATATCCGAAAATTCATCTGTGATGATCGCCTTCTCTTCTAATTCTAAAATCTCGTGGAAAGTCTTTACTAACATTGTGTTTATTGTTTCTCTTACATTGTTCATTCCTATATTCTCACCTTATCTAATACCGTATCGTTTCTTTTACATCTATTATAAACAATCTTTACAGAAATAATCAATTACTTTTTTTACTGTTTCTATTGTTTTTGCTTCATAAGCACGTCCTCCGCAGAATAAAAGAGCCTGATCGACTTCTCCTTTGGCTGCGTGAATAAGTGCTTCGGTGATACAGTACGGTGTTTCTGCCGGATTGCAGGTATGGATACAGCGAAGACACTTTGTTGGTGGAATTCTGCCTTCGGCTTTTACTTTGTCTAAAAAAACATTTCTGATTGCTCTTCCCGGCATACCTACCGGACTGTTTACGATAACGATATCTTCTTTTTTTGCTTGAATATAGGCTTGTTTATAACGTTCATCTGCATCACATTCTTCTGTTGTTACAAAACGGGTTGCAATCTGCACTCCATCTGCACCAAGAGTAAATGCTCTTTCATAATCTGTATGCTCATAAATCCCTCCTGCCAGAATGACAGGGATTTTTTTCTCATATTTTTCTTCGTATTTTCTTACTACAGTAATAATTTCTTTTACTTCTTCAGCATAAATCTCTGGAGTAAGTTCTCCTATCTGTTCTTTATGGAAACCAAGATGTCCTCCTGCCATAGGACCTTCAATAACAATAAAATCTGCTGTTTTTTTATATTTTTTATCCCAGAATTTCAAAATAACATGGGCAGATTTTCTGGTAGATACAATGGGAGCGATTGCAATATCACTATCTTTTATATAAGCAGGAAGATCAACCGGAAGCCCTGCTCCTGATACGATAAAGTCAGCTCCCGCTGCAATCACTTCACGTACATACGTTTCATAATCATTCATTGCCACCATCAAATTAAAGCCAATGACTCCCTCTGGAGAAATCTTTCTTGCTTTATCCATCTCTTTATGAATCGCACATTTATTTGCTTCTACTGGATTCTCATAAAAATCCGGTTCGCGAAAACCAATCTGCGCAGCAGATATCGTTCCGGCTCCACCTTCTTTTGCGACAGCTCCGGCCAATCCGCCAAGACTGATACCAACGCCCATACCACCCTGTATGATCGGGACTTTTAATTGTTTTTTCCCAATGGAAAATTGTTCTTTTCTCATAAGTTACATTCTCCTGTAAATCCTGTCTTTATAGTCTCCTGTAAAATACATCTGCCCTTACATACTGCGAAAACGTTGATATCTTTGCTCCACTCGTTCTTCTTCTGTCATACTCTTACTGTTTTTTAAAAATACAGAAATATTTTCTTCTAGATTATCAAATACATTAATAATCGAATCTAATGTATAAACTTCTGGTTCCGGTATGATTTTTTCTACAAAACCAGCTTTATATAAATCATAGGAAGTAAGCTTCATCGCTTTTGCTGCACGAGCTGCCTGACTGCCATCTTTCCACAAAATAGCGGCATATCCTTCTGGAGAAAGAATGGAATAGACAGCATTTTCAAGTATCCAGACTTCATCAGCTACAGCCATGGCAAGTGCACCACCGCTTCCGCCTTCTCCAATCAGGACAGAAAGGATTGGGGTTTTTAAGGCAGACATTTCATAAAGATTTCGGGCAATTGCCTCTCCCTGCCCTCTTTCTTCTGCTTCCATACCACAAAATGCTCCCGGTGTATCAACAAAGCAGATAATCGGGCGATGGAACTTTTCTGCCTGCTTCATAAGACGAAGTGCTTTCCGATATCCTTCTGGTTCCGGCATTCCAAAATTACGCGCAATATTTTCTGCGGTACTTTTTCCTTTCATCTGTGCAATAACTGTAACTGGCTTTCCCTGGAAGTAGGCAATACCTCCGCAGATTGCGGCATCATCACCAAAGTTTCTGTCACCATGGAACTCTATAAATTCTTCAAATAATCCATAAATATAATCTTCTCCTACCGGACGATCTTTCTCTCGTGATGTCAGTACACGCTCCCATGCCGTCTTCTCCCCTGCACGTTTTTTCTGTGCCAAAGAAAGCTTTTGTTTACGTGACTTTCCTGCATTTTTATTTGAAACAGCCTGCACATCTTCTCTCTTTGATGACGGATTTACAGTATTTAAATCAGTGTTTATTTCAGAAACGGCTCCTGTATTCTTTACTATTCCAGAATGCTTTGTCGTCAGGCGATGCATTGTAAGTATTTGTTCTAAGACCGTCTTCATATCTTTTCTCTCTACGATTTTATCGATAAATCCATGTTTTAAGAGAAATTCTGAACGCTGAAATCCTTTTGGAAGCTTCTTATGAATCGTCTGCTCAATGACACGAGGACCTGCAAATCCGATAAGTGCCTTTGGTTCTGCTAAAATAATATCTCCAAGCATGGCAAAACTTGCGGTAACTCCACCTGTGGTCGGATCAGTTAGTACTGTGATGTATAACAATCCTGCATCGCTGTGTCTTTTTAATGCTGCCGAAGTCTTTGCCATCTGCATAAGAGAAGTCATTCCTTCCTGCATTCTTGCTCCGCCAGAACAGGTAAAAATAATAACAGGAAGTTTTTCTTTTGTGGCACGTTCCACACCTCTTGCAATCTTTTCGCCAACAACTTCACCCATGCTTGCCATAAGGAAACGACCATCCATCACCATAAGAGCAACTTCATTTTCACCAATACGCGCTTTTCCGGTAATAACTGCTTCGTCTAACTTTGTCTTATCCTGTAACGCTTTAATTTTGTCAGGATAGCCAATCATATGCAATGGATTTTCTGTAGAAAGACCCGTATCCCACTCTTCAAAAGAATCTGCTTCTGTTAAAAATTCAATTCGTTTCTGTGCCGGCATTCTAAGATATCCCCCGCACTTTGGACAAATATAAAGATTCTTTTTATAATCTTCCGTAAAGATACCTTTTCCGCATTTATTGCATCGTTTTAAAAGTCCTTCCGGAACCTCTGGCTTTATCTGACTGGCTGTTTCTTTTACTTCCGGTTTTATGACGGGTGTTTTCTTAAATATACTTTTTAACTTCATTATTTATTCTCTCCCATCTCTTCAAGCACCTTTTCTAAGTACTGAATTGTAAAATCGCCCTCCTGATAATCCGGACGTTCCATGATTTCATACAGAAAATCAATATTAGTTGTGATTCCTTCAATGATTACCTCACCCAATGCCCGGTGCATCTTTGCAATTGCTTCTTTTCTTGTTGCTGCAAATACAATTAGTTTTGTGATCATAGAATCATAATAAGGGGATACTTCGCAGCCGCTGTAAATCGCACTGTCAATACGGACTCCTTTGCCTCCCGGAAGATACATATCGGTAATCCTTCCTGGACACGGGCGGAAGTTCTTAGATGGATCTTCCGCATTGATGCGACATTCGATCGCATGACCTGTAATCTGGATATCTTCCTGCTTCCATTTTAGTTTTTCTCCATCTGCAATACGAATCTGCGCTTTAATCAAATCAATGCCTGTTACCCATTCTGTAACGGGATGTTCTACCTGAATACGGGTATTCATTTCCATAAAATAAAAGCTCTTGTCCTTTTCAAGAAGGAATTCGATCGTACCGGCATTCTTATAGCCGGCCGCCTTTGCTGCAAGAACCGCTGCTTTTCCCATTCTCTCACGAAGTTCCTCATCTACTGCAGCAGAAGGGGATTCCTCAATGACTTTCTGATGATTTCTCTGGACAGAACAGTCTCGTTCTCCAAGGTGAATGACATTACCGTAATTATCCGCAAGAATCTGAAATTCAATATGACGAGGATTCTCCACAAAATGCTCCAGATACATACTTTCATCACCAAAGGCAAGTCCTGACTCTTTTTGTGCCATTAAAAAGGCATTTTCAAATTCCTCTTCTGTATAGGCAACACGCATTCCTTTGCCACCACCGCCAAGAACTGCCTTTACGATAACGGGGAACCCTATTTCTTTTGCAATTTCTAATGCTTCTTTTACATCGGTAAGTGCCTTCTGACATCCCGGAATAACCGGCACGCCGGCATCTACCATAGTCTGTCTTGCCACTGCCTTATTTCCAAGACGGGCAATAATATCGGAATCCGGACCGATAAAAGTAATATGGCAGGCCTCACATAGCTTTGCAAACTGGCTGTTTTCTGATAAAAAACCAAATCCCGGATGAATCGCATCCGCACCGGTAATTATCGTTGCACTGATAATCTGCTCCATATTCAGATAGCTGTCTTTCGCTGCAGCTGGTCCGATACAGACCGCCTCATCGGCAAGCTGCGTGTGAAGCGCCTCCCGGTCTGCTTCGGAATACACTGCAACAGTCTCAATTCCCATCTCCCGACATGCACGAATGATGCGGATGGCAATCTCTCCTCTGTTTGCAATTAATATTTTCCGAATCATTATAATCTCCTCTTATCTATCCAACCATAAAGGTTAATTCTGCTTTTACGACCACTTTTCCGTCCACATAGGCTGTAGCTTCTCCTACACCCATAGGACCTTTTCGTTTTACAATCTTTGTTTCTAACTTCACCTTATCTCCTGGAACAATTTTTCCTTTAAAACGGCATTTATTGATTCCGCCAAAGTAGGCTGTTTTTCCTTTATTTTCTTCTAAAGAAAGAATCGCAACGGCTCCTACCTGCGCTAATGCCTCTACTGTAAGAACCCCTGGCATAACCGGTTCCTGTGGAAAATGTCCACGAAAAAAGTCTTCATGAAAAGTAACACATTTATATCCGACAGCACTGACACCCGGTTCCATCTCTTCGATATAATCTACTAAAAGAAAAGGATGTCTATGTGGTAAGATCTGTTCAATTTCTTTAATTCCTAATCTCATAATTTTTCCTCAAATTTGTTCATTCCATAAGAATGCTTATTACTGTATACGGAATAATGGCTGTCCATACTCTACATTGTCTTCATTTTCTACAAGAATTTCTGTAACAACTCCATCAAATTCGCTCTCAATCTCATTCATAAGCTTCATTGCTTCAACAATTGCCAGCGTCTGTCCCTTCTTTACAGTATCACCAACTTTTACAAAAGGCTGTGCGTCTTCAGATGGCGCTGCATAGAATGTCCCAACTAATGGAGATTTTACAACATTACCACCTTTTTCTTCCGCTATCTGCTCTGGCTCCTGCTGTGCAGGAACTGCAGTTTCTACTGTATTAGCCCCTGCTCCGGCTGCTTCCTTCAAAACAAGATTTGATGCCGGCACAACAATTTTTTCTTCTGGCTGTGGACAGCTCATGGCAATACGGATATTTCCTTCTGTATATTCAAAATTTGTAAGTCCCGCTTTAGATACTTCTTTTACTAACTCTAAAATCTGTTGATAATCCATATCTATCTACTCCTCGTATTTTTTTACAAGAAGAGAAGCATTATGTCCTCCAAATCCAAGAGAGTTGGAGATTGCTACATTCACTTCCTGCTCTACTGCTCCATTAATTACATAATCAAGATCACATCCCTCACCTGGATTCGTTGTTCCTACCGTTGGGTGAATATATTCCTCTTCAATAGACTTCACACAGACAATCAATTCCACTGCGCCGGCTGCTCCAAGTAAATGACCAATCATAGACTTTGTAGAGCTCATTTTTACATGATCTGCACTGGCACCAAAAGCTCTTCTTACCGCTCTTGTCTCAAAAAGATCATTATGATGTGTTCCTGTTCCATGTGCATTAATATAATCTACTTCCTCTGGTTTTACCCCTGCTTCTTCCATGGCAAGTTCCATCGCTTTTGCAGCACCACTTCCATCTTCTGCAGGAGAAGTAATATGGAACGCATCACAGGTAGAACCATATCCAGCTAATTCAGCAAGGATCTTTGCCCCACGATTTTTCGCATGTTCTAACTCTTCTAATACAACAACGCCGGCACCTTCTCCGATTACAAAGCCACTTCTTGCCTCATCAAATGGAAGAGAAGCACGTAACGGATCACTTTCTCCGGAAAGAGCAGTAAGATTTGTAAATCCTGCAACTGCGACTGGTGTAATACTGCTTTCTGTTCCTCCGGCAAGCATCACATCCGCATCTCCGTACTGAATCGCACGAAGGGCATCTCCAATTGAGTTACTTCCTGTTGCGCAGGCAGTTACAACATCGGTACATTTTCCTTTACATCCAAGATCAATTGCTACATTTCCCGCTGCCATATTAGATATCATTAAAGGAATCAGCATCGGACTTACTCTCTTTGGTCCTTTTGTAATAATCTTCTCATGTTCCTTTTCCATGCTGGCAAGACCACCGATACCGGAACCGATAATTACACCAACGCGGTAAGGATCTTCTTTTGCCATATCAAGTCCTGCCATATCAAAAGCTTCTCTAGAAGCTGCTACTGCATACTGAGAAAATACTTCCATTCTTCTTGCAGCTTTATTATCCAGTCTTTCTTTTACATTAAAGTCTTTCACTTCCGCTGCGATCTTCACTTTATAATCTTCGGTATCAAACTTTGTAATCTCTCCGATACCTACCTTTTCTTCTTTAATTCCATTCCAGAACTCGTTTACTGTGTTTCCAATCGGAGTCACAGCACCCAGTCCAGTAATTACAACTCTTCTTTTCATAAATTTTCCTTTCGTTTATTATGGGTGTAACTCATTCCCTTTGATGGATGAGTTGATTACTTTACATCACCATTCCACCATCAACTAAAAGTACCTGGCCTGTAATGTAAGCTGCCTTGTCAGATGCTAAAAATACTGCTGCATTCGCAATATCTTCCGGCTCTGCAAAACGACCGAGTGGAATTTGTTTCTTTGCATTCTCTTTTACTTCATCAGAAAGTACATCTGTCATCTCTGTCTTTACAAATCCCGGAGCAATGGCATTACAGGTAATTCCTCTTGATGCTAATTCTTTTGCCGCAGATTTGGTTAATCCAATCATTCCTGCTTTGGAAGCACAGTAATTTGCCTGACCGGCATTTCCGGCAACGCCGGAAACAGAACTTACATTAATGATTCTTCCATATCTTTGTTTCATCATGCGACGGCTCGCAAAACGAATCATCTGAAAGCATCCTTTTAAGTTCGTATCAATAACATCATCAAAATCTGCTTCGCTCATAGCCATTAACAGACCATCTTTTGTAATTCCTGCATTGTTTACAAGAATATCAATGCTGCCAAATGTTTTGGCTGCTGCCTTTACTAAAGCGTTACATTCTTCAAAATCTGCTACATTAGCACGAAAAACTTCTGCTTTTCCTCCTGCCTCTTCAATCTCTTTTTTTACTAAAAGCGCTTTTTCTTCATTTCCATGGAAATGTACTGCTACCGATGCCCCTTCTTTTGCAAGGGCAATGGCGATTGCTTTTCCGATTCCGCCGGACGCGCCGGTCACAATTGCTGTTTTTCCTTCTAATAACATATCTATAACTCCTTTATAGCTTCCACTGTTTTTTCTACTTCTTCCATTGTTCCGATTCGGAACATCTTTACGCTTTTATCAATCTTTCTCATAAAACCGCTCAATGTCTTTCCCGGTCCAATCTCTACGAAAATATCCACACCGTCTGCTATCATGGCACGTATACTCTGCTCCCATAAAACGGAGGAATAAACCTGTTCTTTTAATAACTCTTTCGTTCTTTCCGTATCTTTTATAATACTTGCATCTACATTTGTCACATAAGGAATCTTCAATTCTCCCAATGTCACTTTGGAAAGTGCCTCATAAAGCTTCTCTCCTGCTTCTTTTAAGTAAATGGAATGGAATGGTCCGCTTACGTTTAATGGAATAACACGCTTTGCCCCTGCTTCTTTTAATGCAGGTGCTGCATTTGCAACTGCTTCCTTATCACCGGTAATTACGATCTGTCCCGGACAATTATAATTAGCAACATAAACGCCTTCCATATATGCGATTGCCTCATTCACTGCCTCTCCAGACAGTCCAAGTACGGCGGCCATGCCTCCCTTTCCGTCTGGTACTGCATTATGCATAAGGTTTCCACGAAGCCATACCATCTTAATAGCATCCTCAAGCTCCATACCACCTGCTGTTGTAATCGCACAATATTCTCCAAGACTAAGTCCGGCTGTCATATCCGGAGTGAGCCCTCTTGCCATAATCTCTTTTGTCATTGCCATACAGGTAGTAACTAATGCAGCCTGTGTATAATCCGTTCTGTCAAGGAGCTCATTTTCCTCAAAACAGATATGTTTCATATCCTGTCCTAAAATCTCACAGCTCTTATCAAATACTTCTTTTGCCAGTGGGCTTTGTTCATAAAAATCTTTACCCATTCCTGCGACCTGTGCTCCTTGTCCCGGATAAAGAAATGCTATTTTACTCATTTACTCTACCTCCCGATTTTCTCTGCCTGAGTAAGAATAATCTCCTTCATCTCCTGACAGATTCCTTCGATAATTTCTTTACAACTTCTGCTGTCTTTTACAAGACCCGCAATCTGACCTGCCATCACACTTCCATGAATGACATCGCCATCAACAACCGCTTTCCTGAGACCACCTAACGTAAGCTTTTCAAGTTCTTCAAAAGAAGCTCCTTCCTGCTCTAACTTTAAGTACTCTCTTGTCTGCTGATTTCTTAAACATCTTACCGGATGTCCGGTTGTTCTTCCAGTTACCTTCGTATCAATATCTCTTGCCTTAATAACCTTATTCTTGTATGCATCACTTACAATCGATTCCTTTGATGCTACAAAAATCGTTCCCATCTGGATTGCCTTCGCACCAAGCATAAAAGCGGCTGCCATTCCTCTTCCATCGGCAATTCCGCCTGCTGCGATTACCGGAATATTTACCGCATCAACAACCTGTGGCACCAATGCCATTGTTGTTGTCTCTCCAATATGCCCACCAGATTCTGTGCCTTCTGCTATTACCGCATCCGCACCCGCTTTTTCCATCCTCTTTGCAAGTGCAGTACTTGCTACAACAGGAATTACGCGTACACCCGCTTTCTTCCAGGCTTCCATATATTTTTCCGGATTACCTGCACCTGTCGTTACTACTTTTACACCTTCTTTTATAAGAAGATCGGCAATAGCGTCTGCTTCCGGATTTAATAACATCAGATTGACACCAAATGGCTTATCCGTCTTTTCCTTTACCTTGTGAATCTGGTCTTCCACCCAGGAAGCCGGTGCCCCACCGGCACCAATGATTCCAAGTCCTCCGGCTTCGGAAACAGCGGCGGCAAGCTCAGCTGTTCCAACCCATGCCATACCGCCCTGAATTACCGGACACTCAATTCCAAGCAATTCTGTAATCACTGTTTTCATCCCTGTACCTCTGCTTATTTATGTTCTTCAATATAATTTACAACATCTCCAACTGTTACCATCTTCTCTAATTCTTCTGTAGGAATCTCTACTCCAAACTCATCTTCAAGACTCATAACCATCTCGAAAAGGTCAAGAGAATCTACCTTTAAATCTTCTTTGAAAGATGCTTCCATTGTAATCTGATCTTCTTCAATTCCTAATGAGTCCACGATTAATTCTTTAATTTTGTCAAACATAATATAAACCTCTCTTTTTTCTTTTTGTTTTTATATATTCATAACTATTCAAAGTCTAAGTTCAATGGATATCTTCTATAGTTACCTAAGAGTTACCTAAGAAGCGTATTGAAACTCTGCATGCCCCCAAACAGTTATATGTAATCCGGAAATTCCGGAAATTACCTTTTATCATTTTATCATTCCAGCTTACCATTCCAAATACATACCGCCCCATGTAAGACCAGCGCCAAATCCTGCGACAATAATCTTCATTCCTGGCTGTAACTTTCCTTCCTGCTTTAATTCATCAAGCAGTACCGGTATGCTTGCAGAAGACATGTTTCCGTTCTGCATCATATCCATCGGAAACTTCTCAATTGGCTGCTTTAACCGCTTTGCAATTGCTTCCACGATTCTTCTGTTCGCCTGATGAAGAACAAACAGATCGATTTCTTCTACTGACTTCTCTGCCTTTTCCAAAATCTCATCAATAACGGCTGGAACCTGTCGGACTGCAAACTTATAAATCTCCCTGCCGTCCATAGCTACATAGCCTTCAAGCGATCCATCTTTTCTTTCTCCTGTAGGATTCTTACAGGTGAGTACCTCACCTCTGCTTCCATCAGAATGAAGTACAGAAGGAATTTCAATATTCCCTTCTTCCTCTACACTAATGACAGCAGCACCGGCACCATCACCAAATAAAATACATGTGCCTCTGTCCTTCCAGTTAACAATATTAGACAGACACTCTACACCGATTAATAATGCTTTCTTCGAAAGCCCTGCCTTAATCTGTCCGGCTGCCATCTGGTATGCCACTATAAATCCTGAACATGCTGCATTCAAATCAAATGCTGCCGCATTCACCGCACCAAGTTTCTTCTGAACACTACATGCCGTACATGGCAAAAGCTGTTCGGAGGAAACGCTCGATACAATAAGAAGATCAATCTCTTCTGCTGTTATTCCGGCATCTTCTAACGCTTTCTCTGCTGCCACAGCCGCCATAGAAACTGCTGTCTCTTTCCCGACAATATGCCGGCTCTTAATTCCGGTACGACTTTGAATCCATTCATCGTTCGTATCTACCAACTGAGAAATTGCAGCATTATCAAGTACTTTCTCAGGAAGGCAGGAGCCTGTCCCTTTTATTTTGACAAACATCACTCTCTCCTTTTTTGTGTGATACCTTCCCATACTCTTGAAAAAGCATCTTCTTGTTAAATCATCACAGGCATCTGAACCACCTCACATCTGATACAAATGATTCAGTGCCCAATATTTTGATTATCAAATCTTATTGTTTTGAAATATTATTATTTTGATTTCATATTATTTTTAAATAAAATAGTTTTAATATCAAAATAAACATTTACAAATATACCATAGCTCTCAGAAATGTCAAGTACTTTTTTTAATGCATTTTTTTGAATTATAAGATAAAAATGGAGAATTATCTCCCATCTGATGTAAAACTACTGCTAAATGTTTCTAAATTATATGTTTTCTTATTTTCTTCCATATGCTATACTCTCTTACAAATGTATTCTCAAAGTTTTTGCTGCACATGCTAAAGCAGGCGCAAAAAGATTTCAAGAATACATCCAAATAGAAAGGAGAAAGAAATTTCCATGAAAAAGAAACAAAAACAACATTATACAGGGAAGAAATGGATTGCAGCGCTTGTCGTTATTGTTCTCATTTTTGCAGCAATCTACTATTATATTGCTCTTCCTGCAATAAACATTCACAATCCGGAGCTTTGGAAGTTTGTCTTGTTTATCCTTGTCATTGCATTCGCACTGTATGCACTTCCAAAAACGACTTTTACAGGTGATCGCAGACATCCCGTAAATTTCAGTGGCAGCTATAAAACAAAGACTTTTAAACTTTTGGCCGCTCTTATCGTTATCATTGCTGCCGCCTACTTTGTTGGCACACTTTTATCTTCTCCAATTATTAATGCTTCTAAATACCAGAAGCTCATGAAGGTAGAAAAAAGTAAATTTACAAAAGATATTGATCAGATTTCTTACGACCAGATTCCTCTGCTTGACAAGTCTTCCGCAGAAATTCTCGGTGCTCGTAAGATGGGTAGTCTTGTAGACCTTGCATCTCAATTTGAAGTTGCTGATGAATACAGCCAGATCAACTACAAAAATAACCCGGTTCGTGTCACTCCGCTTCGCTATGCTGATCTTATCAAATGGTTTACAAATAAAAAAGCGGGCATACCTGCTTATATTAAAATCGACATGGCAACACAGCAGACGGAACTTGTTCGTCTGAAGGAAGGAATGAAATACACCCCATACGACCATTTTGGCCGCTATCTTTACCGTCATCTCCGCTTTAAATATCCTACCTATATGTTTGATGACATTAACTTTGAAATTAACGAAGAAGGCGTTCCTTATTGGGTATGTAGTGTAAAGAAGTACAATATTGGTCTTTTTGGCGGACAGACTGTCGGACGTGTCGTATTATGTAATGCTATCACCGGAGAATGTAAAGATTACGATGTAAAAGACACCCCTAAATGGATTGATCGTGTCTACTCTGCTGATTTACTTGTAAGCCTTTATCAATATCATGGCACATTAAAACATGGATTTATTAACAGTATTCTTGGTCAAAAAGATTGTCTAACAACTACAAACGGCTATAATTACCTTGCTATCAACGATGATGTATGGGTATATACCGGTGTTACTTCCATCACAAGTGACCAATCAAACGTTGGTTTTGTTCTCATGAACCAACGTACTATGGAAACAAAATACTACGAGATTGAAGGAGCGATCGAAGATTCTGCCATGACTTCCGCAGAAGGAAAAGTTCAGAACTTAGGTTATAAGGCCACTTTCCCACTTCTTTTAAACATTGATGCAGAGCCGACTTATTTCATGGCATTAAAAGATGCCTCTGGACTTGTCAAAAAATATGCTATGGTAAATGTACACAATTACCAGATTGTAGCAACCGGAGATACCGTAAATGATTGTGAGGCATCTTACCGTTCTCTCATTCAATCAAACGGTATCAGTCCAGATGAAAAAACTGGAGAAACTTCTCAAAAAACAACAACCGGAACGATTAAAAAGATTGCACAGGCAGTCATTGATGGAACTTCTCATTATTACATCGTTCTAAATGAATCTGACCTGATTTATGACGTAGATATATCCAAGCATTTAGATACAATATTGTTAGAAGCAGGGGATAAAGTAACCATAAAATATACGGAAGGAACTCCTGCAACAGTAATCGAAATACAAAAACAGTAATTAGACAGACTAAACAAACAAAAACCAGAAATAGTATATATAAAACTATACTATTTCTGGTTTTCTTTTTAAGAGAACCTCAATGCCTCTATTGGTTTCTTTTTCGCTGCTTTATTTGCTGGATAAATTCCAAATCTATTACTTCCACTCTATTTTTAATATTGGAAATCAATATTTAAGATAGATTTCCAGTTTTCTTTTAACTTTGGATAAAGTGCATCGAATTCACGATATACTTTATCATAAATAAATGCAAATTCTTCGTCCGGTTTATAAACTTCGTCTCGCATTTTAATAATCTTATCACAGGCATCAACCACACTTGGGTATGCTCCGGTACCCACTGCTGCTAAAATTGCCACACCAAGGGCTGCGCTATTTTCAGAATTCATATCTGGAAGTGTTACTGGCATATTATAGATATCTGCCATAAGCTGTCTCCAGAATGGACTCTTTGAACCACCACCGCACATCCGCATTGTTTCCGGACGTACACCACAATTACGAATTCCGGTAAGAATATCTCGTAATGCATACGTTGTTCCTTCCATTACGGCTCTTGTCATATCTGCTCTTGTATGAATTGCAGCAAGTCCTACGAAAGAACCTCGACAGTTCAAGTTAAAATGAGGAGACTGTTCTCCATTTAAATATGGCAGATAAATTAAACGGTTTGCACTTGGGTTAGAAGATGCAGCATCTTTGTTAATCTGCTCATATTCTAAATCATCTGGATAGAAATTATTTCTCCACCATTTAAGAGAAGCTCCACAGGAATTTACACTTCCCATAAAATGCCATGCTCCCGGAACCGGCATACAGAATGTATATACAGATTTATTAATATCAAGTACCGGTTCCTCGGAAAAAGCAAATACTGTTCCACTCGTTCCAATTGTTGTCATAGCTCGTCCCGGTGCTACAACACCTGTTCCTACACCTCCGGCAGAGTTATCACTTGCACCTCCGACTACGGCACATTTTGATGTGATTCCCATTAACTTTGCAACTTCTGGAAGAACATATCCCGTAATTTCCTGGGATTCGTATACTTTACCAAGCATTGCCTCGTTAAGATTCATGGCAGTCATAATTTCATCAGACCATTTTCTATTTGGAATATCAAGAATCTGTGTTGCAGAAGCATCGGACACTTCTGTCGCATATTCGCCAGTCAGACGATAACGCAGATAATCTTTTGGTAATAAAATGTGTTCTACTTTTTCATAAATCTGTGGCTGATTTTCTTTTACCCACTGAATCTTTGCTGCAGTAAGACCCGGTCTTGCAGGAGTAAGAGAATATTTCATAAATAAATCGTCTCCTACGATATGTCGTACATGCTCACAAGATTCAGAAGTTCTTCCATCATTCCATAAGATTGCACGACGAAGAATCTCTCCATTCTTGTCAAGCATAACTGCTCCCATCATCTGCCCTGAAATTCCAAGACCCATTACCTGTTCCGGTGCAATACCTGACTGATCCATAACCGCTTTAACTGTCTTTAATGCTGCCTGATACCAATCTTCCGGATTCTGCTCAGACCAGCCATTATGTGGCTGATACAATGGATATTCCACAGCAGAAGCTGCAATTTCCAATCCATTTACATCAAATAATACTGTCTTTAAACTACCTGTTCCTAAATCTAACCCTAAATAATATGTCATTATTTTCCCCCGATCTTTTTTATGTACTTTCAGAACTTTTCTGTACTTGCTTTTTCAAAAAATTCTTTTCAAATTGTTACATATGTCTTTCAAACTTCTTCCATGGAATATTAAGTGTTGCATGTTCATTCAGCAAGCCGTCTACATGCATTAATAATGGGAAATCATCAATACTTACTTTACCTGCTTTTGCCAACGCCTTTACTGCACGAGCAGTTCTTGTTGCGATAACAACTGCCTCCAATGTCTGACCCTGTAACTGTTCTAATGTTTCTTCAATAGTGTAACCTTTTCCAAGAAGTAAACCTACTGTTCTGCTTCGTCCGGCTGATACAGTAACGTCTAAGTCTCCGGCTGCAAACATAATATTATCTACACCACCGCCTACAATTCTTAATAGTTCTAACATTTCCTTTACACTTTCCTGGAAAAGTGCAGATTTCATATTATTATGATCGATTCCGTCATCACCAAGTTTCTCTTTAATTCCAATTGCCAATGCTGTGCCAAGTGCATATCCATTCTTCAACGCTACCGCACATTCTAAGCCGACAACATCTTTTGTCAGGCTGATAATGTAGTAATCTGTTGAAAACAAACTGCGAATCCATTCTAATGTTTCGAAATCAGGTCCACAATATGCCACAAAAGATGGATCGTGATCAGATAAATCTCTTGCCGTACAAGGACCACCTATAGCATATAATCTTAACTTACTTCCTTCTGGAAGTTTTTCCTGCCAGTATTCCGGATAGGTCTGCATCGTTCCATCTTCATAATCAAGCATTCCTTTTGTTACAGAAATTAATGGAATACTTTCGTCAAGAATCGGAAGAATCTCATCTGCAAACCACTCTACACCAAAGCTAGATATACCACATACAATCAAATCTGCTCCCTTAATTGCTTCCTTAACATCCGCACATTTAATATAGTTAATTCCATCGTGTAAAGTTCTTCTTAAGTTGACATGGTAATTATCCTCACGAAGTCTGTCAATAACCGCATCATCTAAAGGACTTCCTACTAAACGTACCTCATGTCCATTCTCAAAAAGTGGAAAAGTAAGCGCAGAAGCCATCTGTCCTGCTCCGATCAATGTTACAACACTCATAATTGTACCTCCTAGATATTACTCGAATCCCGTCTGTATCCTTAGATTCCTACTATTCTGCATCTCCAGTCGTATCGTTTACAAAACCTGAAAAGCAACCCTTTAGATTATCGAAATATTTCTCATTGTTAAGGAGAATCATTTCATTTGTTGTTTATAGTATAGATTTTATTGTGAGAAAAGTCAATCGGCATATGAAACAAATTTCACACATAAAAATTGTTCATAATGAATAAGTGCATATTCTCGTAAATTATAGCCGCAAATTTCCTTTTATGATATACTTATTACTATTCAAGAATATCTCGACACTCTTGCTGCGAGATGTGCGTTATTATTTTACAAAGGCTTTTATGAATTACGAATCTTTTTACAGAGAGGATTAATAGAAATATGGATACAAATAAAATCACACAGATGATCCGCATTGCAAAAATGCATTATGAATTAAACCGTACACAGCTTGAGATTGCAAAAAAAGAAGGGATAAGCAAGGCCACTGTCAGCAGGATTTTAAAATCTGCTATGGATAAGGGTATTATCGAGGTTCGCATTAAAGATTCGATTTTGAATGATACAGCACTCGAAAAAGACCTGATAGATGCTTATCCGATTAAACGTGCTGTTATTGTTCCTGATCTGGTAGAAAATGAGCAGATTCTTCTCCAGGATGTCTGTGCTGCTTTGATAGATGATCTTCCAAGATATGTAAAAAACGATAGTGTGATTGGCGTTTTTTATGGGCATACATTAACTGCCCTTACACGTCAGCTTCCTAAAATCAAGCGTAAGGGAGTATCTGTAATCCAGCTTGCCGGCGGATTTTCGCGAGCCGTTTATGAGTCAAATTCTCTATCTATCCTTCGAAGTTTTGCCGATTGCTTTGGTGGAACTGCTTATCAGATTCCTGCTCCTGCAATGGTAGAAAAACCATTTATTGTGGAAGCTCTAAAGCAGGACTCACAGATTGCGAAAGTTTGTGATATGGCAGAAATATGCGAAACAGCTATTTTTTCTGTCGGCAACTTAGAGCGCCCTTCTATTCTCTATGAAATGGGACTGATTACATCAATCGAATATCAGGATATGATACACCGCGGAGCAATCGGTGACTGCTGCTCTCACTTCTTAAATAAAAATGGAGATGTATTTGACGAAACAATGGATGCACGTGTTGTAGGACCTTCACTTGAAACCATCAAGAAAATCCCTAACAAAATGCTTGTTGTTTCTGGCAAAAAGAAAGCGGCGGTCATCCATGCTGCCCTAAAAGGCGGGCTTGCAGACAGTCTTTATATTGATGCCCCTACCGCAGAAGAATTATTAAAAAAACAATTTTAATTTAAGAATGTCTCAGAAGAGATGGGAGTTATCTTTAACAGACAAAAACCAGAGATTCGCTATAGCACAAATCTCTGGTTTTTTATTTTTATCTCCTAATGGAAATCCGTATAATTATTCTTCTTCCCAGTTATGATATACTGCCTGTACATCATCGTCTTCATCAAGTAAGTCTAATGTACGGTTAAGATTCTTAATATCTTCTGGGTCTGTCAATGTTACGTAGGTGTCCGGAATCATTGTTACTTCTGCGGATGCCATTGGTACGCCTTCTTTTTCAAGTGCTTCTCTTACTTCACCAAATACATCTGGATCTGTAGTGATTTCGTAGCTGTCATCTTCTTCTACGAAGTCTTCTGCACCTGCATCTAATGCAACCATCATGAATTCATCTGGATCTGTTTCATACTCTTCTTTCGATACGATAATCTGTCCTTTTTTCTGGAACATGAAAGATACACAACCAGATGTACCGATATTTCCACGACCTTTAGAGAATGCGGAACGAACGTTAGCTGCAGTACGATTCTTATTATCTGTTAATGTTTCTACGATAATCGCAATACCGTTAGGACCGTATCCTTCGTATGTATTCTGTACATAGTTTACGGAGTTTGCGTCTCCGGCAGCTTTCTTAATACCTCTTTCAATCGTATCATTAGGCATATTGTTTGATTTTGCTTTAGCGATTACATCTCGAAGCTTACTGTTATTAGCAGGGTCTGGACCGCCTTCTTTTACTGCTACTGCAATTTCACGACCGATTACGGTAAAAATCTTACCTTTTGCAGCATCATTTTTCTCTTTTTTGTGTTTAATGTTCGCAAACTTGGAATGTCCTGACATTTTATCTTCTCCTTACTTTTTATAATATTTACGTACTCAAAACTATTCAATACCAAAAATCAAACGCATCTATAATGCTTTGAATAGTTGCAAATACTCTTTATAGGCATAACTTTTCTAAGTTTATCACCGTTTTATCATGTAGTCAAGTAGTTACTCTTTGATAATTCCGGACTCTTTGATGCTATAAATTGCTTTTTTTATTTCTGACAGGGGTAGTACAAGAGCAAAACGAACATATCCTTCTCCCAGACTTCCAAAGCTGCTTCCCGGTGTACAGATTACTCCGGTCTTTTCCATGAGTTCCATAACAAATTCATTGGAATTAGCATAACCTTTTGGTAACGGTCCCCATGCAAACATTGTTCCTTCACTGTCTGGAATGTTCCAGCCAATTTCACGAAGTCCTCCACATAAAGCATCTCGTCTTTCCTGATATGCCGCACATTGTTCTTTTACTGCTGTATCATCAGAATAAAGTGCTGCTACGGCACCTGCCTGTACCGGAAGGAAAATTCCATAATCTATCTGGGAACGGAAACGTTTAAACACTTCAATAACTTTTGCATTACCAATTACAAAAGACATTCTTGCACCTGTATAATTATAGCTTTTAGACAGAGAATAGAATTCCACACCAACTTCTTTTGCTCCCGGAAATGAGAGGAAAGACTTTCCTTCTTTCCCATCGTATATAATGTCAGAGTAGGCATTATCATGAATAATTAATATATTATTTTCTTTTGCAAATGCAATCAATTTCTCATAAAATTCATCTGGTGCCGTTTTGCAAATAGGGTTCGCTGGATAAGATACGACCATAATTTTGGCTGCTTCTTTTACATCCTGCGGAATAGCATCAAAATCCGGAAGATAATTATTTTCCTCTGTTAATGGATAAAACCACTGGTTACTCTGTGCAATAAATGCTCCCGTTGAAAAAATAGGATAGCCCGGATTCGGTAAAAGTACGATATCTCCCGGATTAATCAGCGGGAGAAAAATATGTGCCATTCCTTCCTGGGATCCATAAACTGACATGATTTCGTTTTTGGCAATATCTGTATAATATCTTTTTTTATAACGATGAACGACCGCTTCTAAAAGTTCTTCTGTTTCTCCTAAAGAATAATGATAATTTTCCGGATGAAGGCAAGCTTCTGACACTGCTTTCATTACACATTCCGGTGTTTCAAAATCCGGTGTACCTACAGAAAAATTATAAATCTTTTTTCCCTGTTTTTCTAATTCTTTCTTCTTTTTATCTAAAATCTGAAAAATTCCTGCTTCAAAATTTTTCATTTTTTCTGCTGGTTCAAAATTCATTATTGTTCTCCTTTGTATTATCAATCTACTTAAAATTCAAGAACGTCAGAACATTCTTAAATTACCTTTATGTAATCAGTTCTAAACTGATTTTTAAGGCATAGTTTACTCTTTTTAGTGTATCTGTGTCAAGATGGCATACTCGTTCTTTTAACCGCTGTTTATCAATGGTACGTATCTGTTCTAATAGTACGACAGAGTCTTTTGTAATATCACATTCTGCTGCAGAAAGCTCCACATGAGTTGGCAGCTTTGCCTTATTCATCCGGCTTGTGATCGCTGCACAAATTACTGTAGGACTATGACGATTTCCCGCGTCATTTTGAATAATAAGAACCGGGCGAACACCACCCTGCTCTGAGCCTACAACCGGACGCAGATCCGCATAATAAATATCTCCCCGTTTTATCATCATTTTCACTCACTCCATTTTACTTTTCTTTCTAAATGAAGTATTTCCAGTAAACATCATGAGTATTCTGATGATTTTTTTCTTTCTGATTTTTTCTTTTTGATCTTTCCCCTGAAATTTTTTATTTCAAAACTTTTTCCAGATAATTCGGCAAATCTCCTGCAAGTACACTATAATATCCCTTTTCTTTTGAGGCGGCATCTCCCGCAAGTCCATGGCAATACACTCCTAATCGTGCTGCAGTTAACAAACTAAGCCCACCTGCCAGAAAACCACAAATTATTCCGGTTAAAACATCACCGCTTCCGCCTGTTGCCATCCCATTATTTCCACTCATATTAATATATGAAGGAGCATTTCCATCAGATACAATTGTCCTTGCATCTTTTAGGACGATTATATGATCTTGATCTGCCATCTTCATCGCTGCTTTTGGCAGATTACTCTGAATCTCCGTTATTTCTTCTTCTATCAGCCTAGACATCTCTTTTAGATGTGGCGTTAATATGATTCCACTCTTATATTCATAGAATAATTGTTTTATCTCTCTATCATTTTTCAATAAAACAGCCAGATTATTTAATCCATCCGCATCGATCACAAGCGGGACTTTTCCCAATGCAAGAACCTGCTTTAATAATCTTCTGGCAAATATACTCTGTCCAATTCCTGGACCAATGCCGATAACTGATGCCCAGGAAATCGCTTCTGGCAAAATCTCTCCCGCCTTTTCTTCTGAATCATATGTTGTAAGAATAGCCTCCGGAAGCTTTTCTTGTAAAATTACCCGGTTTTCTTCACAGGAAAAAATCCGTACCAGCCCACTTCCGCTTTTATAAGCTGCCATTCCGCTTAAAACTGCTGCTCCAGCCATGTTTTTCGCCCCAGCAATCAATAATACCTTCCCATAATTTCCCTTATTCGTCCAGGCTTTTCGTTCTGGCAGCAGAGCAAGATCCTCTTTTACAAAAGAAATCATCTTCGGAGCAATTTTTTCTACCGCTTTGTTTGGGAATCCAATTTCCTTTACAATAACTTCTCCACTGATATCCGCTCCCGGATACAGGAGCAGCCCAGCTTTTAGTAGTCCAAACGTAACCGTCAAATCCGCGCAAAAAGCTATACCAAGAATCTGTCCTGTTGAAGCATCTACACCCGATGGCACATCAACCGCTACTTTTAACGCTTTCTTCTGATTCATCCTCTCGATCACTTCTCTGTGCTGTCCAGCTACTTCTCTTTTTAATCCGACACCGAAAACAGCATCGACGATCACATCATATTCTTCTTCTGGAAACTCCATCAAAAACTGTGCTTCCATCTGCTCTAAAACTTTCTTCTGAATCTGATGGGAATCTGAATCATGTGGAATTGCTCCGATTTCATAAAAATCAACATTGTATCCATCTTCTAATAAAAGACGCCCAAGCGCCAGACCATCTCCACCATTATTGCCCTTTTCCGTAACGATAAGTACACGACTCTTTGTCGGTACTCTCTCTAAAAAGACTTCTTCTAAAGCAAGCGCCGCCTTTTCCATTAAAACAATACCAGGAATCCCCATCGTATTTATACTATACGCATCAATCTGCTGCATTTCCTCTCTCGAAGCAACGTAACGCATCTTTAAACCTCCTGTTTCTTAAAAAATGTACCCCAGAGTCGTTGCTGTACTTACTGTTGTAAGAAGATTCCGAGCATACATACGTAATTTGCGATTGAGCAGTCAGCAAAAAGAGATGAAAAACAATGCTTTCTATCACACAGCTTCTCATCTCTTTACTTTCTTTTACAATATATACTTTGTAGTAACTATTCTATTGATTCTGACTGTGAATTCTATAAGACAATGTCATAATACTCTCTGCAAGATGTACATTCTCAACCAGAATATCTTCTGAAAAATGTAAATCTACTGGTGCAAAGTTCCATAATGCCTTAATTCCTAAATCAACTAACTTTTCTGCAACCTTTACTGCTTTTGACTTCGGTAACGTTAATGCAGCAATCATTACCTCATGCTCTTTTAAAAATGTTTCCAGCATGTCGATATCATATACTTCCACACCCCGCACTGTCATACCAATTAATCTTGGATTCACATCGAAAAGTCCGATAATTTTAAATCCATTACTGTCAAAATCCTGGTTATTCGCCAACGCCTGACCAAGATTACCCGCACCTACGATAATGATGTTATTTGTTCTATCCAGACCCAGAATCTTACCCATCTCATTATAAAGATACTCTACATTATAACCATATCCCTGCTGACCAAACCCACCAAAATTATTTAAATCCTGACGAATCTGAGAAGCAGTGACGTTCATTCTCTGACTCAGTTCCTTCGAAGAAATACGAACAACATCATTCTTCAGTAAATCTCCAAGATACCGATAGTACCGGGGTAATCTTTTTATCACTGCCGGAGAAATTGACTTTTCATTCCCTGTTTTTACAACTGCTTTATTGTCTGGCATAAGATCCTCCCTTTGATAAAAAATTCCCATTCTCAAGTTCTACTTAATCAATTATATACAAAAATAGTTTTAATGTCAAATAGGATTGTTAAAAATTCCAACACTTATTTACTTATTATTTCTTTCATGATAAAATACATCAGAAATATTTCTACTATATAATAATATAATCAATTTGGAGGTTATTATGATTTTAGCCTGTCAGAAAATCGAAAAAGCATTCGGAGGAAAATCCGTATTAAATAATGTTAATTTTTTAATTAATGAAGGGGAAAAGGCTGCTGTAATCGGTATCAACGGTGCCGGTAAAACAACTCTTTTCAAAATTATCACTGGAGAATATGAGGCAGATCATGGGGAGGTTATCTTTCAGAAAGGCTCTACTTATGGCTACTTATCCCAGGTCATTGACGTAAGTTCTCATCGCAGCATTTATGAAGAAATGCTTGATGCAAAAAAAGATATCATCGAAATGGAAAAGAAAATACGTCAATTAGAAAAAGATATCAGCACTTTGTCCGGTGAAGCATTAGAAAGAGCAATGGAAAGTTATTCCCGTCTTACTGACCGCTTTGAGAAGGCAAACGGTTATGCCTGGAAAAGCGAAATTACCGGTGTATTAAAAGGTCTCGGCTTTGATGAAAGCCAGTTTGACACACTGATTCACACACTTTCCGGAGGACAGAAGACCCGCGTAGCACTCAGCCGTATTCTTCTGATGCACCCGGATCTCATTTTACTTGATGAGCCGACTAACCACCTTGATATGGAATCCATTCGCTGGTTAGAAACTTTCCTTTCTAACTACCGGGGTGCGGTGCTTATTGTTTCCCATGACCGCTATTTTCTTGATAAAGTTGTTGATAAAGTAATCGAGATCGAGCGTGGAAACAGTCAGGTATTTAACGGCAACTACAGTGCTTACGCCGAAAAGAAAAAAGCACAGCGTGATGCCCAGATGAAACTTTATATGAATCAGCAACAGGAAATCCACCATCAGGAGGAGGTAATCACAAAGCTTCGCTCTTTCAATCGTGAAAAGTCCATCAAACGTGCCGAAAGCCGGGAGAAAATGCTTAGTAAGATTGAACTTGTCGATAAACCTGTGACTTTAAATAGTAAGATGCGTATCACTTTAGAACCGGAAGTACTTAGTGGAAATGATGTTCTTACTATTGAAGGACTTTCCAAATCTTTTGGTGATAAGGCTTTATTCCGTAATTTAAATGTTCAGATCAAACGTGGGGAAGTTGTTGGACTCCTCGGTGCCAATGGTACCGGAAAAACCACACTTTTAAAAATCATTAACCGCCAGCTTCGTGCTGACTCTGGAAAAATCCGCTACGGCTCTAAGGTGTCCATCGGTTATTATGATCAGGAACAACATGTATTAGACGATTCCAAAACAATTTTTGATGAAATTTCTGATGCCTATCCAAAGCTGACTAATACCCGCATCCGAAATGTTCTTGCCGCCTTTCTTTTTACCGGCGAAGATGTATTTCAGGTCATCGGAACTTTGAGTGGTGGCGAAAAAGGACGAGTTTCTCTCGCTAAACTCATGCTTTCTAATGCGAACTTCATCATTCTTGATGAGCCGACCAACCATTTAGACATCCAGTCCAGAGAAATTTTAGAAGAAGCGATTAACAACTATGAGGGAACTGTATTTTACGTTTCCCATGACCGTTACTTCATTAATCAAACAGCTACAAGAATCCTGGATTTATCCCCAGAAGGCATCGTAAACTATAAAGGCAACTACAACTATTACTTAGAACAAAAAGAAGCTGGAAACGTCTCCGCTGACAGCGATAACATCACGCTTGCTGCCTCCGCTGATAAATCTCCTGCCCCTTCTCCAGAAAAAGCCAAGGAGGACTGGAAGCGTTCGCGTGAAGAGGCCGCAAAACAGCGTAAGCGTGCTAACGATTTAAAGAAGACAGAAAAAGAAATCAGTCGCTTAGAAGCAGAAAACGATCAGTTGAAAAATGAAATGGCATTACCTGAAAACGCTACCAATGTATCAAAACTTATGGAACTCAATACTAAATTTGAAGAAAATGAATCTACCTTACTAGAACTCTATGACAAATGGGAAGAATTATCAGAATAATTTTTAATTTGTAGATTCGGTATAGACAAAAAAATAAAAAACGATATATCCCCTTTGCTCTGTAATCGCATCTGGAATATATCGTTTTTTATTTTTCTGTCTACTTTAAATCCTTCGTATTAAGTTCTGTTTTTAACTGATTTATGGAATTAGGTTAACATTTAATTTTTTACTGCTTTCTTTAATTACTTTTTCTAATTCGCCATCTGTAATTGCAGTTACTCGACCTGTTTCATATTCCTGGTCAACCCACTTCTTTACCTCAGCTACCAGTGGACTCTTCTTGTCTACTGCCTTATCTCCCTTTAAGCGATAGTAAGTATTTATCCAATGGGCAATTCCAGCAAGTCCGCTTGTATTTGATACCGCTACAAGTACCGGACGGTTTAACAATTTATCTGTATCAAATATGTTATAGATTTCTTCATTTTTAAGAAGACCATCTGCATGGATTCCGGCTCTTGTCACATTAAAGTTCTTTCCTACAAACGGTGTTCTTTCCGGAATGTGATATCCAATCTCTTTCTCATAATACTCTGCCAGTTCTGTAATAACTGTAGTATCCATTCCGTCTAATGTTCCTCGAAGCTGGGCATATTCAAATACCATTGCCTCAAGCGGGGTGTTTCCTGTACGTTCACCGATTCCAAATAATGCACTGTTTACAGCAGATGCTCCATAAAGCCATGCCGTTGTAGAATTATTTACTGCTTTATAGAAATCATTATGCCCATGCCATTCTAGTAATTCTGATGGTACTCCGGCATGTTCTTTTAATCCATAAATAATTCCCGGCACAGAACGTGGAATCACAGCTCCTGGGAAATTTACTCCATATCCCATCGTATCGCAGGCACGGATTTTTACAGGAATACCGTACTCATCTTTTAATTTCATAAGCTCCAGACAAAATGGAATAACAAATCCATAAATATCAGAACGGGTAATATCTTCCAGGTGGCATCTTGGACTGATTCCGGTTTCAAGACATTCTCTTACAACGCCTAAATAATGTTCCATCGCCTGTTTTCTTGTCATTTTCATTTTATAGAAAATATGGTAATCAGAACAGCTTACAAGAATTCCGGTTTCTTTTAAACCAATTTCTTTTACTAATTCAAAGTCTTTCTTACTTGCACGAATCCAGCTTGTAATTTCAGGAAATTTATAACCCTTTTCCATACATTTATATACCGCATCTCTATCTTTTTTACTATATAAAAAAAATTCACACTGACGAATAATTCCTTTCGGTCCTCCTAAGCGGTGGAATGCATCATATATATGCACAATCTGATCTGTTGAATACGGCGTTCTTGACTGCTGTCCATCGCGGAAAGTTGTATCCGTAATCCAGATATCTTCCGGCATTTCATGAGGTACGATTCGGTCATTAAAGGCTATTTTCGGCACTTCCTCATACGGGAACAGATTACGGAATACATTAGGCTTATCCGTATCAACCAGCGGGTACATATATTCATCTAATTTCAATAAATTTGATTTCTTGTTCAGCCGAACTGAGCGGTTATCCATTTCCATAGTTCTATCTCCATTTCTTTTATTAATATGACGGCAATTCACAGTCTATAAAAACCCGTATAGTATAGTTTTCAAAAGTATCTCGACTTTCAAGTCGAGCAGCCTGAATTGCATAAATCATTTTTAAAAACTTCATTTTATTCCCGTTATTATTCTATCATTAAAGTTAAATTTGTCAAGAGATAGTATTTTTTATATCTTTTTTCGCATAATATAATTTGTGTTCCTTCATTTACTTTATCATTGCACAGCGCCGCATCCAAAAGTTCCTGTCTACGTTTCAAATAAAAGAAAAACAAAAAACGATATATTCCACCTGTTCTGTAAATGCTGCGTAAAAAATGCTCTTGCATCTTGAACACACCTCAAAACTTCAGATGAGATATATCGTTTTTATTCTTTCCAATTTAAAATCAGAAATTATTATTTATTAACATTTACTTTCTGTCCGATCTTACTTTCCGTTCCGGATAGAAGTCTCCCAATATTTGCTCTATGGCGATAAATTGCAAAAAATGCATAAAGGACACACATCGCAAATAAATCCCATCTTCCCGGATGAAAGATAAGAATTTCTACTACAATACCTGCTGATAATAGGATCGAAGCTAGGGAAACATATCTTGTTACAGCTGTGACTGTCACAAAGATAATAAAACAGCATAAACCGATTCTCCAGTCAAAAGCCATCATTGCAGCGGCTGTTGTCGCAATTCCTTTTCCTCCTTTAAACTTTAAGAAAACAGGATAATCATGTCCCATTACTGCCGCAAACCCTGTAACAAGCTGAATCAGTTCTGCATTCAAATCTGGTACAGCCGGACATAATACAAACTTTACAATAAGTACCGGAACAAAGCTTTTTAATGCATCTCCAAGGAAAGTAAGTAATGCACGAGTTTTACCAAGTACACGAAGTACATTCGTTGTACCGGAATTCCCGCTTCCATAGTCACGAATATCCATTCCGCATAACTTTCCTACAAGGTAACCACTTTCAATGCAGCCGCAAAAATAGCCTACCACAATTACAAGCACATAATATACAGCAGTCATTTACTTCTCCTTTCTCTCACGATAGATGAAATGGATCGGAGTTCCACGAAAACCAAATGTCGTACGGATCTGATTCTCAATATATCTGGTATATGAAAAATGTGTCAGTTTCTTCTCGTTAATGAACATAACAAATGTCGGCGGCTTTACAGAAACCTGAGTAATATAGTAAATTCGTAAACGCTTACCTTTATCTGATGGTGGCTGCTTCATAGCCATTGCTTCGGTAAGAATTTCATTTAAGACACCTGTCTGTACACGAAGGGCACAGTTTTCAATTACGGCATCAATCATATCAAAAAGTTTTGGAAGTCTCTGTCCTGTCTTTGCAGAAAGGAAAATCAGTTCTGCATATGGCATATAGGAAAGCTTTTCACGAATCTTTTCTGTGAACTTCTTCATCGTGGTATTATCTTTTTCCACAAGATCCCACTTGTTCACCGCAATAATCATACCTTTACCACGTTCGTGGGCAATTCCTGCAATCTTTGCATCCTGCTCGGTAATTCCTTCCGTTGCATCAATGATCAAAACGGCAACATCACAACGTTCTACGGCTGTAACGGTACGAATAATACTGTAACGCTCTAATTCTTCTTTAATCTTACTCTTTCTACGAAGCCCCGCTGTATCAATAAAGATATATTCCTGACCATTACGCTTTACCGTTGTATCAATCGCATCTCTTGTCGTTCCTGCAACCGGAGATACAATCACTCGTTCTTCTCCAAGAAGCTTATTGATAATCGAAGACTTACCTGCATTCGGTTTACCGATTACCGCAATCTTCGGACGTTCATCTTCCTCTTCCTCTTCTCGTGCCGGTGTTTCAAACTGTTCAATTACATGATCTAACATATCACCTATTCCAAGTTTGCCCTGTGCAGAAACAGGAATCGGATCACCAAGACCAAGATTATAAAATTCATAGACATCCGGCATATATTTTTCAAAGTTATCTACTTTGTTTACGACAAGAAGAACCGGACGATGCGAACGGCGTAACATATCTGCCACTTTAAAATCTGCATCTACAAGTCCCTGACGTACATCTACAAGGAACAAAATAACATCTGCTGTCATAATTGCTGTCTCTGCCTGTTCCCTCATTCGTGAAATGATAATGTCATCAGACTCAGGTTCAATTCCTCCGGTATCAATCAGGGTAAACTGATAGTCTAACCAGCTGACCTCCGCATAGATACGGTCCCTTGTTACTCCTGGTGTGTCTTCTACTATTGAAATCCTGCTTCCTGCTAACGCATTAAACAGCGTAGATTTCCCTACATTCGGGCGGCCTACCACCGCAACAACCGGTTTACTCATAATTTCCTCCATTCTCTATCGTAATAATTTTATCAACAAAGTCTCTTCCCTCTGATTGTATAATATTTACGGGAACTTGTAAAGAATCGGAAAGTTCCTTTAATGAAATGTCATCAAGGAAAATATCCTCATCTGCTTTTAACACATTGCATGGAAGGAGTAGTTCCTCTCCAAGCATCTTTCCTTTTAACTGTGCAATAATATCCTGTCCGGTCAAAAGACCCGAAACTGTAATATGTTCACCAAAAAATTTATTAATAATACAGTACACATCTATCTTAATACCAGGGAATTTCATTTCCACATCCGCTGCAAGCTTTTTAATCGTTGGATAGGCAAGTTTCGCTGTCGCGATTGCTACATGTTTTTCCCGATCATCACCGGTAAGCTCCGCAAGGCGTTCTTTTACTTCCTCTAGCAAAAGCCGCATCATACCGACACCATTTTCAAGCTGTCCATAGCCTTCATAATACGCCTCATCTGGGAATTCCTGTTCTGCGAGAATAAACCATTCATCGCTTGCATGAACAAAGGTTGTTCCATAATTTTCACGAAAATAATCCTGCCATTTATGAATCTGCTTCAGCACTTTATGTGCATCTTCTTTTTCAAAAAGCTCAAGCGGAGCAAGACCTTCTCTGTACTTTGTAAGACCAACCGGAACGACAGATAAACTTTCCATGTACGGAAGAAACTTTCCAAGATCAGATATCGTCCGATCAAGTTCTTCTCCGTCATTCAATCCTTTACACAGTACGACCTGACTGTTCATACGAATGCCTGCTTCATAAAATCGTCCTATTTTTTCTAAAATATCTCCTGCAAAACGATTGTGAAGCATCTTACAGCGAAGCTCCGGATTCGTTGCATGAACAGAGATATTAATTGGTGATAAATGATACCGAATCACTCTTTCGATGTCTTTATCACGCATATTGGTTAATGTAATATAATTCCCCTGTAAAAAAGACAAACGTGAATCATCATCTTTAAAGTAAAGTGTTTCTCTCATTCCCGGAGGCATCTGGTCAATAAAGCAGAACATACATTTATTACAGCAGGAGTGGTATTCATCCATGAGAGAAGACTCAAAAGTAATTCCCAAATCTTCATCCTCATCTTTCTCAATCTCCAATACACACTCTTCCCCGTCTTTTGTGAGAACCAGCACATCTAAATACTCTTCTTCCACATAATACTGATAATCAAATATGTCTTCTATTTCATTTCCGTTGATTTCCTCTATGGCATCTCCCGGCTCTAAACCAAGTTCTTCAGCAATACTTCCCGATTCAACCGAGGCAATAATATGCAAATGTTTTTTCATTCTTCTTCTCCATTTATTCAAAGATTCCTGACATAAATCATATAATTCAAGAATGCCTCGGCATTCTTGCTGCGAGATTTTAAAAAGTTACAGACACATAAAACAGCCCATATTTCCTCTTTTCCCATGACTTGCTCTATGTGAAAATAACTTGTCGCTATTACAACAGGTACAAATGTCTGTGATATCCAGATTCTCCTTACGGATTCCCGCCTGCGTAAGTATGAGTTCATTTACCTTCCATAAATCCAACTGATACTTTCCATTACCTTTATCATCCATGATCAACGGTATTTCCTCCGGCAAAAACACTTTCTTAAATGCATCTGCAACTTCTTCACCAACTTCATAGCAGTTTCGGCAAATAGACGGACCAATTGCCGCAATAATATTTTCCGGCTTACTTCCGTATTCATTTTGCATATATGCTACAAACTTTGCTCCAATCTTTTTTACAGTACCACGCCAGCCAGAATGAGCCATTCCAGCCACATGGTGTTCCGGATCATAAAAAAGAAGAGGAACACAATCGGCATAAGAAGTATAGAGGGGAATCCCTTTCTCATCTGTAATAAGTGCATCAATTCCCGGCACTGTTTCTCTTACAATGCCATCGCCCTTATCCTTTGCTGCAACTTTACGAATCCTGGTCTCATGAATCTGAGAAGACAACACCAGATCTGCTGCATTAAAACCAATTGCTTCTCCGATTCTTTGAAAATTCTCCTGTACTTTTTGTGGATCGTCTCCACGAGTAAACGACAGATTCATTGAAGAAAGATATCCTTCACTTACACCGCCGATTCGAGTAGAAAACCCATGACATACTCCAGCCTTCACAAGCTTTGGAAATGTAAGGAATACTACACCATTTTTCTCATTTATCATTGTCGAATGATTCTCATTAGCATATACAAACTTCATAGCTTTCTCCACTGTTTCTAATTCAATCCAACACTTATTCCTGAAACTCAAATGCATTCTTTATCCAGTGACATTGTAAATCTTTATCTACTTCTATAACATCAAATCGAACAGCAGTTGTGTCCATAAGCTGTTTTTTCATACGATAATAATTTAATGTATAACAGATTCTTTTTTGTTTTTTTAAATTAACTGCTTCTGCTGGAGTACCACATTCTTTATTTCTTCTCATCTTTACTTCCACAATAAGAATGGTTTCTTTTTCCAGCGCAATAATATCAATTTCTCCATGGTAACTTCGAAAGTTTCTCTCCAGTATGCGAATCCCCTTTTCCTCAAGAAAAAGAGCTGCTGCTTCCTCTGCAGCCATTCCGTAATTTCTTCGCACTGCTGTCTTCTCCATTCCTTTAAATCTGCTCTCCACAAATGTTTTTAAGAAAACTGCGACGATGTATTGGACATGGACCCTGTCGATGTATCGCCTCGATATGTTCCTTAGAACCATATCCCTTATTGGATGCAAAATCATATCCTGGGAAAATATGATCATATTCTTCCATCATACGATCTCTGTAAACTTTTGCCATAATACTTGCTGCTCCAATAGAAATACTTTTGGCATCTCCCTTGATAATCGGAACCTGTTTCATGTCCATTCCCGGAATCGTTACCGCATCATTTAATAACAGGTTTGGCTTCACAGACAGATTTGCAACCGCCTGGCGCATCGCTTCATACGTTGCCTGTAAGATATTGATTTCATCAATACGCTCTGGAGAAGCCATTCCGATTCCTACAGAAACCGCTTCTTTTTGAATTACCTCAAATAATTCTTCTCTTTTTTTTGCAGAAAGCTTCTTTGAATCATTAATGTATAAGATTCTGCTTTCTTTTGGCAAAACAACCGCTCCGGCTACAACCGGACCTGCTAATGGTCCCCGGCCCACTTCATCGATTCCACAAATAAACTCATATTGACTGTATTCTTTCTCAAACCGGCACAGATTCTCTATTCTCTCTACTTCCTGATAATACTTTTCCACCTTTTTTTTCTGAGAAAGTAAAAAACTCTGTACGCCTTTTCTTTCATCGTTCTGATACAATACAATCTGTGCAGAAATTTCTTCTGGGGTAAGATTTTTAAATTCTTCTTTTATAGCAGTAATACTTTTCATTTTTTAAGAAACCTTTCCAAACTTATTTAACGGCCAGATTCTTATCCATACCTTACCAATAATTTGTGAACGGTGTACCGGACCGACCTCCTCATAGCGGCTGTCATAACTGACAGGACGGTTATCTCCCAAACAAAAATACTCATCCTTACCAAGTTTTTGCGCACTCTTTGCCACACCTGCCTCATCGATATAATCCGTAATGCCGTATATATCGCTTTTTAGCTTCTTTCCATTGATATAAACCTTGCCCTTTTTTATTTGCACCGTTTCTCCCGGCAGCCCTATGATACGCTTTATATAATACGGATGTTCTCCATATTCTTCTGGTCCCGGAAAAATAACAATATCATATCTTTCCGGTTCATGAAAACGGTAGGATAATTTATCCATGATAAGGTTCTGTCCATCAGAGAGAGTCGTATCCATAGAATCTCCTCGTACAACTGTCCTCTGTCCTACATAATGAAGTATAAAATATACTATCGTACATAAAATAACAAGATACAGTATTGTACCGATCACTTCTTTCACGTTCTTTCTTCTCTGTTCTTTTCTTCTGCGCTGCCGCCTTCCCAGTGTTACTTCCTGGTTCTTCCTTGCTCTTCTAGCCATATTTCGCAGACACCTTCCATTCAAGATACTTTTTAAGACACTTTATCAAATCAAGAAACTTTTCCAAACTTATTTAATGGCCAGATTCTTATCCATACCTTGCCAACGATCTGTGAACGCTTTACGGGGCCAACAATCTCATAACGGCTATCCTGACTGACCGGACGATTATCCCCTAAACAGAAATACTCATCCTTCCCTAATGTCACTGGCTCCTCGGCTATTCCCGGATAATCAATATAATCTGTAATGCCATATACATCACTCTTTAGCTCTTTATCGTTAATATAGACCTTTCCATCTTTAATCTGGACGGTTTCACCTGGCATTCCGATAATCCGCTTAATATAATACGGATGCATTCCTTCTTCTTCTGGTCCAGGGAAAATGATAATATCATATCTCTTTGGATCATGAAAACGATAGGAAAGCTTATCCATAACCAGATTCTGTCCATTTGCCAATGTGGTATCCATAGAATTTCCATTAACCACTGTTCTCTGTCCTACAAAATGTAAAATAAGAAATACAAAAATACAGACGCCGGCTATGTATGCGATCGTACCTAAAATATTTTTTGCAGTACTGTTTTCCTTTGTCCCACTCGTTTCTTTCTCACTGTTCTTCTCTGTTTCAATTTCTTTATTGCTCATCTGGCACCTCCAAAGACAACTTGCCAAGACGCAAGGAACGGAAATCCTCTAAAAGAAGTCGTCCTGCTTTGTCAATATCCATCTGATTTCCTTTCATCAGACATCCTCTCACTCTTGCAATTTCTTCAAGAATCTCTAAATTCTCTTTGCCCTCATCTACAGCATATCTTTCTTCCAGTACCCCTTTATAGGTTTTCTTCAGGAAATCAATAAACGCAATTGCCATCTCTGTTGTATTAAGAATCTCTTCTTTAATAGAACCGATTAATGCCAGTCGAAGTCCAACTGCCTGATCTTCAAATTTCGGCCATAAAATACCTGGCGTATCTAAAAGCTCGACATTCTTATTAATCTTAATCCACTGCTTTCCCTTTGTAACACCTGGTTTATTTCCTGTCTTCGCACAGGCTTTGCCTGCAAAAGAATTGATAAAAGTAGACTTTCCTACATTCGGAATTCCTACAACCATCGCACGTAGTGGACGGTTTAATATTCCTCTCTTTTTATCTCTTGCCTTTTTTTCCTGACAGACCTTTTCTATCAGAGACTTTACTTCTTTCATTCCGGCACCTTTTTGTGAGTTCACCTTTGCCACAAAAAAACCTTTTGCTTCAAAATAACTCTGCCACGCTGTCGTTGTTTTTGCATCTGCCATATCTGCCTTATTTAGCACAATAAGACGATACTTATTCCTTGCCAGTTCATCTATGTCCGGATTTTTACTGCTAAGCGGAACTCTGGCATCTACCAGTTCCACTACAATATCAATTAACTTGATATTCTCCTGCATCATTCTTCTGGCCTTTGTCATATGACCAGGATACCACTGAAAATGCATCTCTTTCCCTCCTGCTATTCTTCCTACTGTCTCTTTGCTTTATGAATCGTACCTGTTATTTTACCGACAAATTGTGAACGTTTGATGTTTCCAATATTAGATACTCTTGAATCTTCACTGTTATTACAGTTATCTCCCATCACAAAATACTCATCATCTTCCAGTGCCACATCATATGCAGCTAAACCTGCTGAAAGGATTTCTTCCTCTGAAAAACCTTTCAGTTCTTTATTATTTATATAAATCTTTCCATTCTCTATCTTTACAGTTTCACCCGGCAGACCAATAACCCGCTTTACGGAATAATGTGTTGTAGAGCCATTCTCAAGCTCTAAAATAACCGCATCAAGCCTCTTTGGACTGCCAAATCGATAATCCAGTTTATTTACCAACACAGTATCTCCATCATAATATGCAGGCTGCATAGAATCCCCATGGACAGTTACTGTCTGAAAACAAAACTGAATAACCAAAAATGCTAACAGAATTGCTGCTGCAATCTCTCCGACCCATAGACCAATTCGGCGGATCATCAAATTTCTTCTTTCTAAATATCGATAATTTTTCATCTGTTTTCACCTGTTTCCCGGAAATCTGTATGGAAAAACAGGGCAAGTATAAATACTCGCCCCGATTTTTGTGATACTATTTAACTAATTCTTTTACCTTAGCTTTCTTACCGATTCTCTCACGTAAGTAGTAAAGTTTAGCTCTTCTTACTTTACCTTTTCTTACTACCTGAATCTTTGTAACGATTGGAGAAT
>OLPB01000166.1_pt1 | contig 44489 bp, 52 predicted proteins | sample 1672001 | NCBI WGS metagenome assembly OLPB01 (sample SAMEA3136635, study PRJEB25190) | human gut metagenome | biome: human gut; feature: human-associated habitat; material: faeces | place: Austria | collected 2013 | reverse complement strand
ATGAGGGCGGACGGCGTGGCGATTGTGCGATGCAAAAACTTTTCGTTCCGTAAGTTCAAAAACGCATTGTTCGAATTGCTTTTGTATCTGTTTATTGTGGAGGCGATTTTTGTAATAATGAAAAATTGCGGCGATGAAAATGCGGCGGTTATCGTGGTAAAATCACTAACATACGTGTTTATGTATGTGTATTTGCAAAATGCGTTCCGCAATCTGATTATTGCGTACCCCCGGAATTTGGCATTACGTATTATTTACCATGTTATCCGTTTGGAGTTTACAAGGGCTTTGCCGTCGCATTTGCAACCGATAATTGACAGATTGGAAAAAGAATTTGGGGACGACCCCGACAAAAACAATAAAAAGAAAGGAGAAAACGAAAATGAGTAAAGTTGTAATTCTTGATGGAGGTCACGGCGTGGATTGTGCCGGGAAACGTTCCCCCATTTGGGGGGACGGTTCCCAATTGTTTGAATGGGAGTTTAACCGTGACATTGTACGCCGTATTGCGGCGATGTTGAAAGCGGAGGGAATAAAGTTTGAAATTTTGGTACCGGAGGACAACGACGTATCATTACCGGAACGTTGCCGACGTGCAAACGTTATCCATGCAGATTGCGGCAACAACGCCGTTTTGTTTAGCGTTCACGGGAACGCCGGAGGCGGCACCGGGTGGGAATGTTATACAAGCGTAGGACAAACGAAAGCGGATGCAATCGCAACCGTTCTTTGTAAGGAGGCGGAAAAAGAGTTTGCCCCGGATGGTTGGAAAATGCGTTTTGATTATGTGGACGGCGACCCGGACAAAGAAAGCCAATTTTATATACTGAAACATACGGTTTGCCCGGCGGTATTATCCGAAAACTTTTTCATGGACACGGAGAAAGATTGCCGTTTTATGATGACGGACGCAGGGCGTGAGCGTATCGCCAAAGTACATTACAATACAATAAAACGTATCTTATGAAAAAATATCTAATAATAGCGGCAATTGCTTTGGCGGTTGCCGCCGTTGTCACTATATGGGTGCAACGTTCCCGGATTAATCAGTTAACCGGGGAAAGGGACAAATACAGAACCAACACGGAAACGTTATTGCAGGACGTTTCCCGGTACCAAACAAAAGATAGTTTGAACGCCGCAAAAGTTGGGGTTTTGGAGCTGAAATTGTCAGAGTTTGAAAAATACCGGGCGAGCGATGCGGAGTTGATAAAGACGTTGCAGACAAAGAACCGGGAGTTGGAACGGGTTACAACAACCCAAATGGAAACAATCAACGAATTGCGGGCAACCGTCCGGGATAGTGTTGTATATTTGCTCGGCGATACGGTTACGACCGTTTTACGATGCGTCGATATTGTCGAACCGTATTTTGAGTTGCACGGATGCGCCACGCCGGACGGACAATTTACCGGGACGCATATAAACCGGGATAGTCTGTTGATTGTCGAAACGGTGCAATACAAACGTTGGTTAGGTTTTTTATGGAAAACCAAGAAAATAAAGAACCGGGAAATTGATGTTATCAGCAGGAACCCGCATACAAAAATAATGGGGGTTGAATATATAGAGATTGAAAAATGAGTATTTTTGTATCAAATACTTTTTCATTCCATTTATAAGATTGTTTTTAAGGATTAGCCGGGTTTTCCCCGGCTTTTTTAGTTTTGCCCATTTTTAGCCCCGTAGCGGGCTTTTCTTTCCCGGATGGATAAATTACACATTTCGCCCGAAAAAGTGGCTTAAATCGAAAATTCGACCAAAATAACTATCTTTTGAACCAAAAACAGAATTTTTTGCCATTTTCCGATAAGATAAAAAGAAATTCTTTTGGTAATTAAAATAAAGGTTGTATATTTGCATTGTCAAACAACAACGACGGGGCGTTTACCCCGAACAATTAAAAGAAAATCAAAATGGCAACAACAATTTACAACGGTTTATTATACACAACAAAAGAAATTAATCGCAATTTCCGCATTAAAATCAACGGTATTGTTGACGGTAAAAAGGTTAACAAGTTGGTAGGCGTTAAAGGATTGATTGAATTGATTGGCGTTGAAATGGCTAATAAGATGTTGCGCCGTGCATTTAATGGCACCGATGATAAAACCGTTTGCAAATTGCGCAGAGGAATAAATATAAGTTTCTATGTTAAATAATATCCGACCGGGCGGGTTCCCGGAACCAAATACAAATTCGTATGAGTTCAGAAAAAAGAAACAAGTTAAGCGAGATTTTCAAATTGGCGTGGCAGTTCGTAAAACGCAATGGTTATAAACTTTCAGAGGCTTTAAAATGTGCATGGTTGAACATTAAGTTGAAAGCCGAAATGAAAAAACGAATTGTAAAATTCTATTTTCAGAAAATAGACGGTTCATTGCGTGAGGCATACGGAACCACAAACCCGGAAACAATTCCGGCAACAACCGGAACCCGGAAACCCGCCGACACGGTACAAACGTATTTCGATACAGAAAAGCAGGAATACAGATGTTTCAAAAAAGCTAATTTAATTCGTATTGCATAACCAACGCCGGGGATTTCCCCGGCAAAAAAACAAATGATATGAAAACAATAAACAACGTTGATGATTTAAGCGACGATTTGTGTTTATATTGTCCTTTGGATGATGGCGAAAAAGGAACCCACGGCGTCCCAAATGGATATATAAGTTGTGAGGGGCGTTGTTGCCAAGAAGCGTATGAAATGTATATTGAGGAATGGACGGAATAACAAATTGTATGGAAAGTATAATAATAAAAAAAATTGAAATGATGTTGGAACTACCTTTGCGCGAAAGACAAAAAGCGTATTTCCAAGACTTATTAAACGCCGCAAAGCCCGTTACAATTGTTCCGGCGGCTGATGTATTGGAGGATTACGAATTGGACTACATACGGCACGTAATTAAGCCAAAGCCGAAAGAATGTTATCGAAATTCCCATTTACTTTGCGAGGCGTTCCCGGAACGGATTCTTTATTGTGAGGGAAAAACAAACGTCCCAATACCGATTGACCATGCGTTTAACAAGGTCGGCGACGCATATATTGACATAACATTTGAATTTGCGTTGCATGAAAACCCGTCAATATATGAGTACGTAACATTTGGCGAGTACGACGCAAAGACCATACGAAAAGCAGTATTGGAAACCGGATATTACGGCGAAATTTACAAATGGTTGTATTATCAGAGTAAGAAATAAAAAGCCCCCCGGCGTCATAAATCAATATGCACCGGGGGAATTTTACGCAGTAACCGAGAGCGATATTTGGTTGATGCGGTACCACAAAAATATATTGTTTGCCGTAAATTGCAAAACAACCCGCAAAAATAGATTTGAAATAAAAGTATTTATTTTTGGTAATTAAAGAAATATTTGTACCTTTGCATTGAAGTTAAGCCCACGCACGGGGATAGTGCGAAATAATATGAATATCAGAAAAGACAAAGAATTGAACATTTTGGCGAAAGCAGCCGGAAAGAAAGCAACAGAAGTTGAAACAATCATTGTAAACCAATTAATCCAAAAGGAAATGATACAAGACGACCCGGAATTTTGGGGATGCACTTTGTTTGATAGTATCGAACGTGACGTTCCGGTTTCTGATGTTGTCGGCATTATCAAAGCAACCGGAATTTCGGTTGTACGTTCCGAACATTTGGACGCATTTCTGAATTTGGTATTGGTCGGAAAAGGAGATTGCCCGGTATGTGGCGGAGAAATGGAAGTTACCGACGCCGATTATAAATGTTGCGGCGGCGATGGGTATTTAACCCCGTATGAATACGAACCGATATTTGAGGAAAAAACCTGCAAACATTGCGGACACGTAGAATAATAACCATAAAAATAAACAATATGAAATTAAGAGTAAATGAAGCAATCGCCCGTTCCGAGGCGAACGGAAAAAAGGTATTGAAAAAGGATATTGCAGCCCGTTTATTTGAGGGCGCAAGCGAAAGCGCACAGCAGGTAAATATGACAAATCTTTGCAACGGGACAACCAAAAGGATTGTTCCGGAATGGGTAGTAATAATTTGCGAAATGTGCGGTTGTTCCGCCGATTATCTGTTTGGAATGGAGAATTAAAACCATGAAAAAGAAGTTTATCGAAAAAATGGAAAAGATGGTTGATGTTTTCTTTTCCGATACGTGGCAAGCAAAGGTTTTTGCAATGATATTTAGCATTTTCGGAGTAATATGTTTTATTGCCGGATTTTGGAATTATATCCATTTTTTGTTTTCTGCAATGTGTGGATTAATGATTTATGTATTGTTTAACGAATTAAAGAGCGAATAACATGAGAGCGAAAAAGAAACAGCCGGAAAACCCGGAAAAAAGTATTGCAAACACAATGGGTAACGCAGTAAATGCGGTTAAGAAGTTGGCGGAAGCAATGGGACAATTGCCCGCCGATAAATTCCCGGAAATAAACGATGAACAACAGATTGTCCCCGGATTGGATGCCGTCGAAATAGAACAGCCCGCCGGGGCTTTTGAAATTGTGCCGGGCATGACGGTTGAGGAAATGACAGCAATGTTTTTTGATGGTGCGTTGATTGAACCGCCGTATAAAGTATGGCAGCTAAACAGCAAAGGACACCGATATTATTACAAGTTTGACGACAACGGAACCCCGGAATTTTATCCGTCAGTTACAACAATTTTGTCCCAAACAATGCCACAATCGCCGTTTCTGATAAAATGGATTGCCGACAAAGGTATTGACGAGGCGGAACGATACAAAGCAGAACGGGCGGCGTATGGTACATTTATGCACGCCCAATTTGAAGAACTTATAATTAACCGGGTTTATGATTTGGACGGATTGAAAGCCAAATTGAAAGATTATATTGATAACAACAAATTGCCCGCCGATTTCATTTATTACGCTGATGATTTCAAAAAGGATATATTAGCATTTGCGCAATTTGTTTTGGATTATGACGTTAAACCGTTAGCCGTGGAAATTGCGTTGGTACACCCCGTTCATAATTACGCCGGAATGATTGATTTACCGTGTACGATGTTATCAAAGCCCGGTTCAAAAGAATACATAAACGCAATTGTGGATTTCAAAAGCGGGCGCAAAGGATTTTACGAAGAAGCGGAAATTCAGTTGCATTTATATGCGATGATGTGGAACGAAAATTTCCCGGATATTCCGATTGACCGTGTTTTCAATTTCAGCCCGAAAGATTGGCGAAAGAAACCGACGTACAATTTGAAAGACCAAACAGACAGCCCGAACGCAAAGAAAATCCCGTATCTTTTGGAGTTGGCAGCAATTGAGGACGAAAAACGGGATAATACATTTACGGCGGTTTCCGGGGAAATATCATTGGATAACGAACCGGATTTGACAAACAATATTGTTTCGCTGGCGTTGGCGGAACTTGTTAAAAGCAAAGCCCCGGCGGAAAAGAAAAAGCCGGAACCGGAAAAAGCCGTTACCGTTGAGGATTTGAAGAAAGACCCGGAACCCGAACCACAGCCGGAACCGGAGGAAAAGAAAACCAAGACCGTAAAGAGAACCACACGAAAAACGGCAAAAACGGCGGGAAACAAGCCCGTCAAGGAAAAGAAAACCGCAAAACGTACAATTACACCAAAAAAAGAAAAAGTGGCTGAAATCGAAGAAAAACAGCCTAAAAAGCCGGAACCCGTGACAAAGAAAGATTTGTTGAATACTGAAATTGATATTTGATTATGAAAGGACGTATAAACATAAACAGACCAACCACCGGCATACAACGTGTTGTTTTACCACGTGTGGGGTTTATCAAAGTAGGGTACAAGGAAAAGGCGGCAAACGGCAAAGAATACCCAAAAAGCGTTAATTATTTTATACCAACCGGAAGGTATGCAGGATTGTTTACGAAAGCATACGGCGAGAAACCGCAAACAATACAGATTGTTTTCTCGGACGACGCCCCGGAAAAGGTTTGCAATGAAATGTACGAATACCGGGACGACGACGGGCGACGCATAGCATACGGCGACGGGGAAACGTTCTTTGTATGGAACGGAAAACAATATTGTCAATATAGTACAAAGGATTATCCCAATTTGATGGCGGGGGTTGCGCAAAAACACCCAAACCGGGCTGTTAAGAATGGCGGCGACGGATGGATTGTAACGTTAACCGTAACTTTTATTATTCCGTTGGTTCGTGGAGTTGGCGGGGTATGGCAATTCACGACAAAGGGGACAGCGTCAACAATACCCAATATCCGTGATACATTCGACGCAATATTGCAAGAAAAGGGATTTGTAAAAGGAATCATCTTTGATATGAATGTACAATTTGCAGTTTCTCAAAAGCCCGGCGACCGTTCCCGTTATCCGGTTGTTACGATTGTTCCAAACGAAAGTGAGGGAAATTTGTTTGCGGTAAAAGAAGCATTTAAGCCCGTACAGTTGTTGGAATAAAAAAAAAGTATTATATTTGTGGCGTAAAATAATCGACCGTTACCGATTGAAAGATATTTGCTAATTAGCTACAAAGCCCCTTTTAGATGTGTAACGGCTCTAATTGGGGCTTTTCTTTTTTAATTATGACTTACAATATATTTATAGACCAAAAGTTTGCCATTGTACATGGCTTAACAATTGTACAAGCAACTACGCTTGCCGCATGTATGACTTTAACTTCATGGAGCAATTCAATAAAATTAGGAAATGTTGTATGGTATCAATATTCTGAAAAGGAAATGTCTGATAACTTCCCGTTTCTTTTTTCTATCCCTAAAAGAGCTTACAAGAACCTTAGAATTTTGTCTGATATGGGTTTTGTCGAATTAATATCGATTAGCAAAACAAAGTATTTAAGATTCACATCAAAGTGCACAAATTGGAAATGCCAAGATGGTAACTATTTTGTAATATGATATGTCCGATAAAGGACATAGAATAAAGATGATAAATAAATAAAAGTTTAAAAATAATCAATTTAGAAAATGAAAGAAAGATGTTATTTGGTATTGGACTTAGTACGTTCAAAAGTTTTAGATTTGAATCCAACTGAAAGTATTTTGGCATCATGTTTATTTGGATTGTTGACGAAAAATCCGATACAATACGATGGAAATTCATATTATATGGCTGACTATAAATATGTAGCTTGTTATTGCCCTGTATTGCCTAATAAGGTAGATACATTGAGGCGTATTTACAAACGTTTGGAGAATATAGGGTTGATAGAAACTATAAAGATTGATAATCACGTTTATTTCACCCCATCTCAGATGTTGCGTGATTGGGGAACCGTATATGAATACGTGGAAGCGGGAAAAAATCCCGTGGAAGCGGAAAAAAATCCCGTGGAAGCGGAAAAAAATCCCGTGAAAGCGGAAAAAAATCCCGTGAAAGCGGAAAAAAATCCGCCCTATATAAATAATATAAATAATTATAATAATAACTCTATAAAGAAAGATGCTAAAGCATCTAAAGAAAATCCGGACGGATTTTCACAAGACAATTTTTCAAACGAAGAAAAAACAGTTAAAGCAAGTATTGTTTATGGGTTTACCCCGGAATTGTTGGACGTCAGAAAACAAGTAATTGATAAAGTTGATAATTACTTTGCAAAACTTGTATTCCCATTTGATAGCGATGAATTTAAACGGAACTTTTATATTTTGATGTGTCAACCGAAATGGAGAATGTCGCAAAAGAGTTTTTCAGCGATACAAGCAAACTTAAATGGTTTGAGTAAATACCCGGAAGAATTTGCGCTGATTCTGATAAAAGAAAGCATTTCAAAAGGTTGGGCGGCGTTAGAATATGATTCAACCCCCGAAAAATACGAAAAATGGGAAAAAATGAAACGTTCCGTAAAGACAGAGCAGCAAAGCAGCAAAGAAATTGCGGATATGATGAAGTATTTAAACAATGATTTTGATTGATATGGGAGCAATTGAAAAAAAAGAAAATACGGCGTTAGAAATATATAATACCAAGCCCGGAACAAAATCCATTGAAGTACGCCGTAGAATGGTGCAATTGCCGGAGGTTGCCAAAGCATTAAACCCAGTTGAAAAATATGTTTTCGCAGCGTCAACAAAAACACCAATTGCGGAAATTGACGATGCAAAATTAGTTGAAAATCTTTCGTTGTTGTTTAAGCGTATAGCAATGGACGTTGGTTATATAATACCACAGAATGAAAATGATTGGAATTATATACAATCCCGGTTGTTGGATATTCTGAAACGTTATCACTCTGATATGACGTTGGCGGATATTAAGATAGCTTTTGAGTTGGCGACGACCGGGGAATTAGACGAATTTTTGCCGAAAGATAAACACGGGAACCCGGATAAAAATCATTATCAGCAATTCAATGCGGATTATCTTTCAAAGATATTGAACGCATACAAGCGAAAACAGAACGTCGTAATTGACAAAGCGTTTAAAGTATTGCCGGAACCAAAAGGCGAAATGACGCCGCAGCAAATACGGCAATTTGAGATACAAAGACAATGGCGGAACCGTTATATTTTCCTTTGCTACAAATACACCGGGAAATTAATATTGGGGCTAACTGATGATATGTTTTTGTATGAATGGTTGCAAAAATGCGGGTTAGCTGATGATGTACAAGTTAAAGAGGACGACCGCAAAGAAGCGTTTGCCCGGTATATGCAGCGTGTAGCCCGTGGAATGATAAACCAATATACGGCGTTTCAAGTTCGCCGAAAAGGAACCGAAAGCCCGGAAATTGATTTTACGGCGTTTGAGGTTGCCCGGAAAAAGGAGATTATAAAATCATTTGACCGGATGATTGCCGAGGAAATGCAAGTTGATAACTATATGAAATTTCAAGTATGCTAAAAAGTGGATTATTCTCTGTTGTATTTAAAGTTGAAGGAGTAAAATTTAGAGAAGAATATAATCTTTTATACAGAACTGAAGAGGATTATGTGAAAAATTCTACTTTATACCAACAAGCAACAAATGCAGTTTCTAAGGATTTAAAAGTTGCTAGACATGAAGTTGAATTTATAAATATCATGAGAATACATAATGATTTAATATTAGAGGATGACATATGAAATGGGAAATAAAAGTACAATTAGCAAAAGCATTAAATACCGGAAACAATAAAGAAGCGTGCGAAATAATCCTAAAAAACGAAATGGATATGCAGGCATGGAATATGTTTGTTTGTGGAATGGATTTAAGAAAATGCGAGGATTATAGATGTTTGTCAGATAAAATTATTTCTGTAAAAGATGATTTTATAAAACAAGCAGGATTTATCGAAGCATTGAGATTTGAAATATTAGTTTCTGAATTAGGATTGTAAAAAAATGAAATTATTTATTGTTTGCTTTATAATTGGCGTAATAGGTTATTTTACAAAAGCGGGAGGATATAAAGATGAAAATTGAAAAATGTGGAAACATAACATTAATAAACGGGGATTGCATGGAGTTTATGCAATCCCAAAGTGATAAATCTTTTGATTTGGCAATTGTTGACCCGCCATACGGAATTGATTACGCTGCAAAACCTGCAAGGTCAAAGCATGAAAAAAAGAATTGGGATAATGATATACCAAATGATATTTATTTTGACGAACTTTTCAGAATTTCTAATAAATGTATAATATGGGGTGGAAATTATTATAAATTGCCTCCATGCCAATGTTTTATATTTTGGTACAAACAAAATCCGGTTCCTAACTTTTCAGATGGTGAGTTTGCGTGGACTAATTTTAATTGTCCTGCAAAATGTTTTGATTATAGATATTATGGAAATTTACAAGGTAAAAGTTCAGTCAAAGAAGAAAAAATACACCCCACACAAAAACCAATAATATTATATGAATGGCTATTACAAAATTTTGCAAAATCCGGACAAAAAATATTGGACACGCACGGCGGAAGTATGAGCCATGCAATAGCCGCACATAAATTGGGCTTTGATTTAACTATAATTGAAAAAGACCCGGTTTATTATGAACAAGCAAAGAAAAGATTAATTGAGTTTCAAAGACAGCAAGTTCTATTTTAATTATGAAAATTATAACATCTATTTCAAATAATATAAAAGGGATATCAAAGAAAGCGGGAGGTTATATATGGAAAAAAATATAAGAATTTCAGCAGTAGTGGGAATTGACCCGGGACGCAATGGCGGTATTGTAACATGGCGACCAAATCAAAATATCAAGGCAATACAAATGCCAAAGGATTTAACAGAATTGCGTAATTATTTGGAGTATCTGAAAACCATTTGTTCGCCAATTGTCTTTTTGGAAAAATTGAGCGTGCGCCCGGATGATGTAATGCTTGGTGCCGATGGCGTAAATATGGGTAAATTGTACCGCATACAAAAAATGCTTGCAAACTTTGAGCAATTGAAAGCCATTATAACCGTCGCCGAAATACCGTTTGTTCTAATAGCCCCTATTTCGTGGCAGCAAAAACTAAGGATAAGAATAAAAAATGAAGATAAAAAAGACAGAAAAAAAAGATATAAAGATATAGCACAATCACTATATCCAGAGATAAAACAAACTATGTATTCATGCGATGCAACTTTGATAATGCACTTTGGACGTTATATGTTAGCTAACAATATGGATTGGATAAAAAGTAATTTACCGAATTATTTACATAATAGATTATGGGATTAGAATTTGAAGAATATAAAGAAATATTTCCATCGTATTACATATCAAATTTTGGGAATATAAAGCATGATAATAACTTTCTAAAAAAATGTATCCATTCTAATGGATATGAACAGGTTAATATACGTATCGGTAATAAATATGTTACAAAATTAATACATAGATTAGTTGCGGTCGCTTTCATTCCGAACCCGGACAACAAACCATGTGTTGACCATATCGACGGCAATAAGAGGAATAATTATGTTTCAAATTTGCGTTGGGTTACACCAGTAGAAAACGCGAATAATATTATCACAAAAAAGAGAAGTATAGAAAACAGAAAATCACATAATGAAAAAAAAATAGTTGCAATAAGTGGCGAAATTAATGTGTATTTTAATTCAATAATAGAGGCATCTATTATATTGGGGGTCGATAGAACTAGTATTTCAAAATGCCTAAAAGGTCAAAGGGGGAAAGCTGGTGGATATGTTTTTAAATATCAGGAAATGGTTACATATACTGATTTTATAAATGCTATAAAACAGATGAGGCATAGCCAAAGACGTTACAAACGGAACCCAACCCCGGAGAAATTGGCAACGTTAGAAAGTTGGGAACGCAAAGTTGATGCAATTGTTGCTAAAATAACAGATAAACAAATGAGGCTGTTTTGATTTATGCCCGGAATGTATAACGTTCCGGGTTTATTGTTTTTTTTCGAAAAACAAAAAGAAAAACTTTTGGAGATTAAAATAATATACGTATATTTGCAGTGTTGAAAGTTCAACGCACCGACCGGGCGGGTTCCCGGATAAATTATAAAACTATGAAGTTATTAGAGATTCACAAAAACGGTATTAATGCGCATAATAATGAAGTTTCATTTTATGGCATAGATTTTCAAACAAAAACATTGATGTTTGATGGAATAGAAAACGTTGAATGTGCAATAGAACTTGCAAAAGAGTTAGGATATAAGATTTCTGAAATACAAATGGTGTTTTGATATGTTTATAGATGAAGTAGGAGCAACCCGGCACGCAATAAGCGACAAAGAGTTGAACGAATTATACAAGCGTTTGGAAAATTTCATTGCTGATTGCACGGTTGAGGAAGCGAAAGAAAGCCGGGACGCATTTGTTAAGGTGCAAACAATGATATACCAAAGAATGAGAGAAACAAAAAAATAATATTAACCGCCGGGGGAAACTCCGGCACAAACCGAGAGCAAAAATGATAGTTAAGAAATTAGAATTGGTAAATTTCCAAGTAATTAAAGAGTTTAACGCAGATTTCGACGGTAACGTTTATTTCATTACCGGAGATAATGAGTTGGGAAAATCAACCGTATTAAAAGCAATTGGGGCTTTGTTGACCGGGAACCGTGACGCCGTATTGAAGAACGGAGAAAGCAAAGGTTTTGCAAAAATGATTGTCGGCGGCGACGGCGAGGAATACGAGGTTGAATTGAAATTCACGAAAGCAAACCCACGTGGCACGTTATCAATTAAATCAAAGACAGCCGGAATGAAAAGTGATAACGTTTCTATGTTACAAAAGATTTTCGGTTATACAGATTTTGACGCCGTGGAATTTTCCCGTTGGTCGGAAACCGCCGAGGGACGCAGAAAGCAAATTGAGGTTGTAAAGTCTTTGTTGCCGGAAGAAGTAAGAACAAGGATTGCCGAAATTGATACAACCGTTGCCGGGCTTAAAACAGAACGTACCGGAGTAAACCGAGATTTGAAAACCTACAAATCAATATCAGATGCAGCCGGGCAGGGATTGACAACAGAGGATTTGAAAACGTATGCCAAACCAAAGGATATTACCGAACTGATGCGAGAACAGCAAGAAAACGCCCAATTGATAGAAAAGGCAAAAACCGTACGTTCGGCTTTGGAGCAAAGAAAAAAGCAGTTGGAAGAAATTCCGGAACGTTTAGCAGAGGCAAAAGCGACATACGAAAAAGCCATTGAAGAAGCTAAAAAGGCGATAGAAAGAACTGAAAAACTTTACAAAGAAGCTATTGCACAAATAGAAAGTGAAAAGGCAGATTATGAAGCACGAAAAGCAAATGCCGAAAAATGGTTGGCTAATTATGAAGAAAACAACCCGGAAAAATTAGATACAGCCGAGCAGTTGAGAAAAGCCGAGGAACACAACAAAATAGCTGCAAAGGTTGCCGATTATCTTTCAAAGAAAAAACAAGCAGACGACAAAAAAGCAGAAGCGGAAAAGATGGATTCAGAAATTGCGGAATTATCCGCCGAGCGTGAAAAACTTATTTCGTCGGCGAAATTACCGATTTCCGGGCTTTCGTTTAGTGATGATGGGTTAGTATTAAATGACGTCCCATTTGTCGCCGGAAAGGTTTCAGATTCGCAAATAATGGAGGTTGCCGCAAAACTGATTATTGCAAGTAACCCAACGGTTAAGGTATTCAGAATTGCGAGGGGCGAAAGTTTGGGACAAAAGAGATTGCAGGCAATTTTGGATTTGGCAAAAAAAGAGGGATTCCAAGGTTTTATTGAAAGTGTTGTAAGGGGACAGCAGGATTTGATTATTGAGGAATATGAAGAAGCCGATAAATAAATGTAAAGACAAATCATTCGTAAAGATACCCGGAGTTTCCGGGTATCTAATAAACAAAAAAGGAGAAATATTTTCCGAGTTTAAGGGAGAAGTTATGAAACCCGCTTTAAGGTCGGGTTATCATTTTGTAGTAATAATGACAGATACCGGGAAAAGGAGTGTTTGAACCGGGACAAATGACAGTTCTTTATGCGTCGGCGATGGATAAAAAATTGCAGGGATATTCAAGCAGCGAAAGAAAGTTTATATTGGAAGTTGGCGGCGAAGCGTTTAATATTACAATGAAACAATTGGTTGACCAAGAAAAGAAAGACAATGAGGAAAAGAGAGATAACAGCAACGGGAATGATTAATAATAACGGCGGTTTACAAATGTATTTTGGAGAGTTGAACCAATTCTTTGCCATGCACAAAGGAAGCCGCATAATCGCCCGTTTTATTGTAGCGTCGCCAGGTTCGTCAGAGGCTTTGAAAGGTTATTATTTCAATTACGTTGTACCAACATTCAGAACCGGAATTTGGGAGGCGGGCGAACGTCTGACAGAGGAACAAACCGAACGCCGATTGCGTGAGTTGTCCCCGGTTATGTATGAGCAGACCCCGGATATTAACACCGGGAAATATGAAACCCGGTTGCGGACAATTGCAGAGTTGAGCAATGCGGAATTGATAGAACATATTGAGCATTTGAAACAGATTGCCGCAGAGGAATACAACACGTTTATAGACGACCCAAGAAGCATTTAATATGAGGCATTATTCAGAATTAAGCCCGTTAGAAAAGAAAGCAAGAGAGGCAAGCGGACGCACCTATTGCGTTAAGTGTCCGATATATGAATTATGCCGGAGAAATGAAACAATTATTGATGCGTGCGATTATATATTTTTGAAGGCGTTCAAAGCCGGATATAACCAGCACAAAAAAGAAGTAAAGAATAAAAATAAAATTAGAAAGTAATATGAAAAAAGTAACATTGAAAGACAGCAAAGGAAATGAGATAAACGACATTATGAAAGATGTTTTGACGTTCGATTGTGAAACAACCGGGTTGCCCCCAAAGGGCGCAAGATGGGACGTTGATTTTGCGGAATTTCCAAATATTGTGCAATTGGCATGGGCGGTAAACGAAAAGGAACGTTCATTTATCATAAAGCCGGAGGGATGGGAAATACCGGAAGCGTCAACAGAAGTTCACGGAATTACAGCAGAGAGAGCAAACGCCGATGGCGTCCCATTTGCTGATATTATAGGCGAATTTTTGGAGGATTGCGAAAAAGCCCGTTTGTTGGTAGGACACAACATTTACTTTGATACGTCAATTGTAAAAGCAATGATATTGCGAATTATGGGGCGTGAGTATTACGACGAAAAAGCCGAGGACGCATTGTTTAAGGGAAAACGAATTGATACCATGATGAAAACATTTAAATTTGTCGGCGCAATGTTTGCAAATGGACGCCCCGGAAAATTCCCGACGTTGGAAGAACTTTATAATAAATGTTTCCCCGGCGAAACATTCCCGGCGCATGATGCGTTGGAGGACGTGAAAGCCTGCAAACGTTGTATTCCGGTTTTGGTGGAAAATGGTATTATAGAACTGAAACCAAAAGAATATCCGGCGGAACAATTGAAGTTTAACCCGGAACCGGAACCCGCAAAGACCAAAAAGGTAAAAAGGGAAGTTTTAGTTCACGACCCGAAACCGATATTTGCACCGGATGCAGAGCCGGAAAACAAGGTTGCAAAATTGTTAAATGAAACAGACTTTTAAATTATGAACGAAAAAAAAATGTGCATTGATTGCGTGGATTATCCGGTATGTTGTTTGTCCGGTCGTTGTGCTGATGATGAACCGTGCGAGTCTTTCCAAGAAGAAACCGACCCGGAGGAACCGGGAAACAATAAAGATTAAAAATTATGAGCGAAAAAAAACAAAATGTTATGCCGATTCCTACAAAGGAAAAGTTTTCATTATCGAAAGTAAAGTTATTGAAAGATGGCGGGGTAGACGTACATTATGAAGTAACGGAAGTTGTCGGAAATGAGAGTTACACGAACAAATACCATGTATTGAGTGCAAAAGACATACACCCGGATTTGCGTCATTTGTTTAATGATTTGCGCCCGATTATGGGACGTGTATTCAACATAACGTCATTTAAAACCATGATGGCAACGCCGGAGTTTAAAGCAACAAAGAAACAAACAGATATTGCAGCCGCATTTGCGGAAGAATGTTTGGACAATATAGAGGTTAGGGGCGTTTCTTTGTCCGGGCAAGATGATAACGTAGGCGTCGTTTTAACCGGATTGTTTACCATATCAAACAATCAGAAAACAGCAATCAATACCCCACGAATGAAATATAACGTTGAAACGTTCGGTTTTGAGGAAGAGTTGGAAAACATTGTTTGCAATATTGAAAACGAGGTTTACGAATTTCTGTTTGAGGGAAAGAAAGCCCAATTAGAATTGTTCGGGGCTGATGGCGAGGCAAACGATTTGGTTCACGTAAATGATGCGGAGGGCGGAAATGATGACGGGTTATTCCCGAACGTTGACGACCCGGCAGACGACCCGGAACCGAACGGCGAAACGGCGGAAATGTAAGAGTATGGAACCGTATTTGTTGACAGACCAGTACGAATACCAATAAATTCGCTATATTTGCAGCATAAACGGGGATAGTTCGGAGTAGCTACCGGATGAAAAAAGATGCAGCCACTTTTCCCCGTTTCTCTTTTGGTTGCTTACTTAAATGGTTGTATAATGGAAATTTGGAAAGATGTACCCGGATATGTGGGGTTGTATCAAGTTAGTAATTATGGTAATGTAAAAAGCATCTTATATAATAAGAGGAAAACGTTTTCTATTCATAGATTAGTTGCGGCGGCTTTCATTCCGAACCCGAACAACAAACCATGCGTTGACCATATAGACGGCAATAGATTAAACAATCATGTTGATAATTTACGTTGGGCAACGCATTTGGAAAATAACAACAACCCAATTACGTTATATAGAAAAAGACAGGCAGCCAAAAAAGGTTTTTTAAGTTGTAGATATGGTAAAATTGGGATATTGAATGGGAAAAGTAAGGCAGTTATACGTTTTTCAATGAATAATAAATTAATTGATGAATTTGAAAGTATTAATATTGCATCTAATATTACTGGTATAAATAAACGTGGAATAGCTTTAGCGGCTAATAAGAAACGTAAAACAGCAGGAGGGTATATATGGAAGATAAAATAAAAATTATTGATTTAGAATGTTATATATATGCTAAAATGAAAGGTTATGAGCCTTTAATAGATAGACGTTTTTATGTGCCTTTCCTTGTTCGTTTAGAAATTCAATACTATTTATTTGGCAAAGGTCATTCCCCAACCGAAAACGATAAATTTTACAAGTATTGTTGGAATATATATCCTCATTATTGTGAGGAATGTATGAAGCCTTTAAAAACATATTCGGCTATACATATAAGCCATATAATAACAAAAGCTGCATACCCTGAATTATCCCATGATGTAAGAAATATAAATATACTATGTTTTGAACATCATTCATGTTGGGAGAATGGGGATAAAACGAAAATGCGTATATATCCGGGCAACGCCCGGATTATTGAATTGCTTAAAAACGAATACAAAAGTTTGAAAATATGAGGACGAAAAAAAGAACACCCGATTACGGGGCAATTTCCCGCCGTTCAATCCAAAATGATTTTAAAAGGGTACAAAGGTACCCGGAAAAGGAGAAACGCCCGCAAATCGAAAATCCGCCCGAAATAAATGCAGAAAGACGGGTTTTGTTTGTTGGCGAAAATTCAAGTTATTACAAATTGCGTTCTTTCATTGTTGGTAAATTGGTTCGATTGGTTCAAAAATCAAGCGTCGGCGGTTGGGTATGTGAGTTCGTACACGACAACGACCGAAAAGCGATAAACCATGCCGCCGGATGGTCGGACAATAAGAAACAATATTTGTTGGATTGCGTAAAATTCAAGTGATATGAAAATAAAATCAGAAACCGGATATAAAATTGTGTTATACACGTTCATGACGTTAACGGTTGCGTCTTATATGTGGGCGTTGTATAGTATCATTGTTTGGATAATTAAAACGCTTTTTGTATGAGTGTAAACAAGGTTATTTTGATGGGGCATACCGGAAAAGACCCCGACGTTAAAACGTTTGATAATGGCGGAGTTGTCGCACAATTCCCGTTGGCAACAACCAAAAGAGGATTCACGACAAAAGACGGCAGAGAGATTCCGGAACGTACAGAGTGGCACAACATTGTATTGTCAAATGGTTTGGCAAAGATAGCCGGGCAGTACGTTAAAAAGGGCGATAAATTATACATTGAGGGGGAATTGAGAACCCGCAGTTATGAGGACAACAACGGCGTTAAACATTTTATTACCGAGGTTTACGGGTATGATATGGAAATGTTGACGCCAAAGAAAGACGGACAGAACGGAGGACAGCAGGGAGCAGCACCAACGCCACCGCCACCAACGCCAGATGATGATTTGCCGTTTTGAAAATGAGATTTGAAATTGAAATAAAAATTCCGGCGGGTTCCCGTCTGATTGGCACCCGGACAAAAGGAAATAAGGTTATTGCGGTTTGTGAGTTTATCCCGCCGAAACAACCGGAACCGGAGCCAAGACGACCGATTGGTTTTGCAGTATATGACCAGCCCGCCGGGAATAACAAAGAAGCGAAATGATATGCAGTACAGCAATAAGGATTACAACCCGGAAAAGCATGACCGTTGGCGTGCGTTGACCGTCAAACAGCCATACGCAAATGATTTGGTAACGGCGGCATACAAAGACGAAAACGGCGTTGTTTACGGGCGAAAATCAATTGAAGTTAGAAGCAAAAAAACGTCATACCGTGGCGACGTTCTTATTTGTTCGTCGGCAAAACCGGTTTATCCCGGAATGGAAAGCGGCGTTACTTTGGGATTGGTTGAGTTGTACGACGTGAAGCCGATAAAAGAGTTTACGCCGGAGGATTGGGAAAACACTCGGATTCCAAAGGGAAAGAGGGCAAAAATAACAAAGGGTTTCGGATGGATGATGCGCAACCCAAGACGTGTTGTTGAAATGCCAATTAAGGGGCAATTGGGTATCTATAATCTCGTATATACCAAGGGCGAAATAATACAATACCCCCGGAAAATGGTAATTGACAAAAAGAGTTGGGAACAGATAAAAAAACAGATAGAGAAATGAAAACAATCGGATTCCATATTGGACGTATCGGGTTTTATTTGTATCTGCAAAGTTTGTGGAAGTATAAGCAATTTTATTTGACGCCCGGAGTTATGGTTGAGGGCGTAAAAGGACATGACGTTTATTTATATATTGAAATTAAATTGCTTTGTTTTTCCGTTAGTTTCCGGCTGATATGGATAAAAACCAAAAGAAATTATTAACTTTGTAATGTAAAATACTAAAAACGTGAGCGATGAAAGAGATAACAAAAATATTGCCATTAAATGAGGCGGCAAAGTTTCAAAAATCCGCAGGCAAATATGATTGCACAATTACGGAATTGGCGGTAATTGGAGCAGGGAAAGCAAGAATTTCAATTTCCGGAACAGAGGAAAATTTGGATTTGTTGGTTAGTTCGATAGAAAATGAGAATAAAGAAACCACATCCGTTTGAACCCGGGCGTGAATATAACCCCGGCGAACGTGCAGTTTACCGGGGTATGGTAATAATTGCGGAAAGATGGGTTAAACCGTCTGATAAACTGATTGAAAAGGTTGGCAAATTTGTATGTTTGAGTAGATGCGCATGTTGCGTTATCCATAAAGACGATTGCCCGGCGGTTGGGTTTAAATGCCACAGAACAAGCCGTAGCGATAACAAATTAATATATTTCAGAAAATTATATAACATAACAGAAAAAAGCGATGGAAAAGAAAAGATTTATTCCGTTTGATGCGGAAACGTTTTTGATGATTGAAGATGTAACGGGAACAGAACCGGAAGTTACAGAGAAAGAAAATTACTTTGAACTTAAAATGTACGCCCCGGATAAAGAGGAAAGAATAATTGAAGCCGCAATATGTGTAGTTCAAGGCAGATACGGAAAAAGAATAAAAGACGTAAAGACGATTAAAGAACAAAACCTTTTGCGTGGTGCAATATTCTTTGTTGAATACGAAAAAGGGGCGGGAAATTTGCCAAATGAGTTGCGCACAAATTTAGGTATGCCGGACGAAACCGCCGGGGATATTTATTGCCGCCGATTGTTAGAAGTTCGTGCATTACCCGTAAAGCGTGATAATTGGGAAAAATTGCAGATTTTTACCGGAGGCGGAACAATGCGGATTCCGAGAACGCCCGGCGGTTTGGCGGTTTATTCATTCCCGACCGAAAACGGCGTAATGTTGGACGTACCGGAGGGACATTTTATTGTATTGACACCGGACGGAAAATTTGGCAAAATGGATATGCAAACGTTTATGGCTAATTTTGAAGAAAAAGACGCCAATACCGCCGGATTGACCTTTGACGAAAAGAGATTGTTTGAAAAGATGAATAAACTTTTCGGCAAGAATATAGAAAAAAGATTGGGAAAATTAGCCGAGGAATACAACGAATTGTTTGAAGCGTTTGAAAGATATTTAAGCAGGGAAAAAACGCAAAGAGAAATAAACGAAATTAATCCCGGAACGCATGATATTATCGACGAATTGGCGGACGTAAACGTTGTTTTATTCCATATTGCGGCATTATTAGGGTATAGCCAAAAGGAATTGCAGGAAATGGCATATACTAAAATTGCAGGACGTGAGAAAAACCCGGAATTTATGCGCAAACACCCACACAACAAACCGGAAAGCCCGGTTTGCGGTAATATGCAGCAGGAAACCGCCGAACAATACAAACATTTAGAGAACCGTTTTAACAAAAGACTATGACAAACGAAGAAAAAGAAGAATTAAGAAAAAAAGCGTTGTTCCTTACAAATACGGCGTATCTTTTGGCGGACATGGCACATACATGCGTTTTTTACGCTGATGATAAATTAAACCATTTAGGCAAATGCTTTGAAAAGGGCGAAAAAATGAGATTCAAAAAAGCCGCAAAGTTGACAAAAGAAGCATTTAAAGCCGTCAAGGAAATAACGGAACCATTGTATAATATTACCGACGTTGATAATGCGTGTATTGATAGCGATTATCTTTTGGAAGTTATTCAGTTGGTAATAAACAGAACCGACGAAACCGAGGAAAGCAAAACGGCGATGTTGGAATACATAAAGAAGTTACCACAAATTGAACATATAGAAGTTTAAGCGTATGAAAAAAGATTTTAAACAAGAACTAACCGAACTTATTAATAAGCACAGTTTAGAAAAGGAAATGAGAGATACCCCGGATTTTATTTTGGCACAAGTTTGTATTGATGCAATGGCGGTATTTTCGGACGCAATCGCCAGCCGTGACGAATGGCACGGATTCAGAAAGGCAGACGAAAAGAGTTCGCAGGATGCAAAACACAATTACCCGGATGATTGCAATATTTGCAAAGACCGTTTTAAATGTGCTGGCTTTATGAGAACGCAACCAATTGCAAATCTGATTCAGCGTTTCAAGACGACAACGGACAAAGAGGAAAAAACAGCAATCGCCGGATTGCTAAAACAGATAAACGCCGATGCGTCGGGAAAGCCTCAAAATGATATACCGGAAGAAGTAAAAGAAGTTGCCGGAAAGTTGGCAAAGGCTTTTGGCGCACGTGTTGAGATACACCGTATTGAGATACCGGAAAAGAAACGTAAGTTTAGAAAGAAACCAAGAAAGGAGCAAGGCAATGAAACCCGTTGAATTTCCCGGCGTGAATGTAGTATTTGCAAAAGACCATCCGGAATACATGCCGTTACCTGCAATGAAAATCCCTAATGACCCGCAGGGGCTTATAATTACCAAATGGCAGTTATCCCCGGAGGAATTGGAGAGAGTAAAAGAAACCGGAACAATACATTTGTCAATGCTGACGTTTAACCAGCCGTTGCAACCCGTATTGTTGACCGTAGATTTTCCAACAGATAAATAAAACAGATATGGAGAGTAAAAAGAAAAAAACGTTTGTTTATCCACGTGGGGGATATAAGAATTGCCTCGGACATTATCAGCGCATACGCACCGATAAACAACCCAACAAACCCGACGGGCGTACAAATCATTTTCCCGAACGGTCGGTATTTGGAGATTAAGACAACACAGCAGGAACAACAAAGAGTTATTGCGACGTTGGATAAACTGAAAGAGCCAACAACGGTTTAACAAGCAAAAAACGCCCCGGAATTTCAACCGGGGCTTTGCCGCATATAGCCGGAAAGCAAAACGGGCTAAAATTAGCCCCATAGAACGACGATAATTCAAAAGACAATAAAAGTATCAAGCAACAAACGAAACCCGCTTAAAACGAAAATTTCCCGTAAATAACAAGCAAAGGGAAAGCGACGTTTGAGAGGAAAGCAAAGCGAAAGACTTTGCCGCTATAAAAAGGTTGAAAAATGGAAGCAAGTAAAAGACAAAGGGGCGGACGCCCGAAAATGTGCAAAAGGACGAAAGACCAAAGGGAGTTTGATTTGGCTTTTTGTTCAACTCTGTTTTTACGTGGTTACACGTATAGGGAGATTTCGGAAAGACTGAATGAGGAAAACGCCCGGCGTGGCGTCGGTTATACCATAACAAAACAAATGGTATATTGGGATATGCAACAATTGCTAATTGAGTGGAAACGTGAACGTATGGAAAATATAGACGATTACGTTACGCAGGAATTGCGAAAGTTGGATAAAATGGAGGTTGAATTGTGGGAGGCGTGGGAACGTTCAAAGACCGGGAAATTGCGAGAGAAAAACAGACAGAACGCAAAGCCCCGTAAAGTGTTGGAGGATGGCGACAACCCGGAATATTACGGGTATGAGGAAACGACAACGGAAACGTCCGCCGGAAACCCCCGGTTTTTGGATTTGCTTTTGAATGTACAGCAACGCCGGGCAAAGATGTTGGGATTTGATGCGCCAATAAAAGTTGATATACCGGGATTGAAAGAAAATACAAATAGCGATGCGCCGATATATGATGTTGCCGCAATACCGGAGGATTTGTTGTTTGCGGTCGCCGATAAATTGCAAACAGCAGAATATAAAAAACAATTAGCAGAAAAAGGAGTAATTGACGATGGTACGAACAACAAAGAATAATATCAAGAAAAAAGATGAACCGAAACCCGTACACACGTGCGGGAATTGTGGTTGGGGTAAATATTATTACGACCATTCAAATTTGGATATGGACGGGAACCCAATTTGTTTAAAATGCCCGTTTGACGAAAATCGCAGTATAATACGTTCGGAAAAAGCGTGCGACAAATGGAAAATGAAACAATAAATTGGTTGTTTTTTAAGATTCCCGGTTTTTAAGTCAGAAAAAATACGGGGGTAAGACAAAAATATATGGTATATTTTTAAGAATTAAACAAAATGGATAAAGAACAATTGCTTAAAATGTATGCAGCATTGAAAAACAACCCCGGCGAGATAGTAAAAGCGGCGGCACGCCATAGGCTGATAAACTTTGCCCGGTACATGCAACCGGATTTGGCTTTGGAACCGTTCCACGTCGTTTATTATACGCTATTGGATAAGTTCGCCCACGGGGAAATAAAAAAAATGATTGTGCAGATGCCGCCTCAACATGGTAAGGAAATATCCGATAATCAGATAGTTGCTACCACTAAAGGGATAAAAAAACATGGTGATTTAATTGTAGGGGATTACGTGTTTGGTAGGGATGGAACCCCGGTTAAAGTATTATGGGTGTCAGAAAAAACAAGAAGCGAATATGTCGTTTCTTTTTCTGATGGGGCAAAGATAGAATGTCATGGTAATCACGAATGGACGGTGTATAATAGATTTCGACAGAAAGAGGAAACTATAGAAACGAAACATCTGGCATCCTCCACAATATATAATGGAGATGGAAAAAGAGGAAGCCGATATAAATACCAAGTAGATAGCAATGTTTGCGTAATGTTTAATAGTCGGAATGTAGATTTAGACCCATACGTTTTAGGAGCGTGGCTAGGAGATGGTGATAGCTCATGTGGGATTATACACATTGGCAATAATGATGTTGAAATAATAGGGAATAGTACATATAAGTTCAAAGAAAGTAAGGGCACGACAACACGTAAGTTTTACAGCCCAGAATTGAATATTTTACTAAAAAATAATGGACTAATTAAGAATAAACACGTACCGGATATGTATAAATACAATTCAGTTGAAGTTCGCAAGAATGTGATTGCTGGATTAATTGATACAGATGGGTATGTGTATCACAGAAACGGACGTATAACCATATCCAACACAAACAAGCGGATTATAGACGATGCAGCATTTATATTACGCTCATTAGGTCAGTCTGTAGTTGTGTGTGAATTCAAACCTAGGGTTAGTAGTAGCGGAATAGTAGGGAAGAAGATAGTATATCAACTCTGTTTTAATCCTACAATGACTTTCCCGACAAAAGTAAAACGTAAGAAGATAACGAAATTGTCTATAAATAAGAAGCGTGCTATTGTTTCTATTGAACGAAAGGAGGGCTTGGGTTATGGTAATTGCATCCAAGTAGATGGGGGTATCTATCTGGTTGGAGATACGTTTATTCCTACGCATAATAGTGAGGGTTCAAGCCGAAAATTACCCGCTTTTATGTTAGGATTGAACCCGGACACAAAAATTTGTATTGGTTCGTATGCCGCCACAATTGCAAGGGATTTTAACCGGGACGTACAAAGAATAATTGACACCCCAAAATATCGGGAAATATTTCCGAAAACCTTTTTGAATGGTTCAAATGTGGTAACGATGGCAAACACGTATTTACGAAATTCTGACGTTATAGAAATGGTTGGGCATAAGGGTTCGTTGCGTGTTGTAGGTCGTGGCGGTGCGTTGACGTCAAAGACCGTTGACGTTATGATTATGGACGACGTTTACAAAGATTATTCAGAGGGTAACAGCCCGATTGTACGCAATGCGGCGTGGAAATGGTACACGACCGTTGTAAAAAAGCGTTTGCACAATAAATCGCAAGAACTGATTGTATTTACCCGATGGCATGAGGAGGATTTGATTGGTAAGATTGAAAAGGGAGGCGAAAAGATTATTGATATTAAAAGTTGGGACAGCATTAAAAATATTCCGGATGGTGCATGGGTTCGCATAAACTTTGAAGCGTTGAAAACCGGGGAACCAAACGAGATTGACCCAAGGGAACCGGGGGCGGCTTTATGGGAGAGTATGCACAGCCGGGCAAAATTGGAGCGTGAAAGAGCGTTAGACCCAATACAATTTCAATGCTTAGACCAAGGAAACCCCGGAAGCGCAGAGGGTAGATTGTACCGGAACCCGTTCAGAACGTACGTTGACAAATCAGAATGGGGAACGTTCGTGCGTAGTGGTAATTATACAGACGTGGCAGACGAGGGAGACGACTTTACGTTTTCGGCGTGTTATGACGTTTACAAATCCGGTAATGAGGCATGGAACGAACAAAATAAACGGTTTGAACCGATTTTGTATGCGCTAATTACTGACATGGTATTTACGCAGGAAAATACAGAAGTAACAGCCGTTACCGTCCCGGAAATGATAAACCGTTGTGGAACGCAAAAAGCATGGATTGAAAGTAACAACGGCGGTGCCGGGTTTGAAAAGTTGATACGTAAAAAGATAAAAGCGATTTCCGAACCATTTTACCAAGGTGCCAACAAGGAAAGCCGCATTATAACAAATTCGGCAAGCGTCAACGCCCAAATCATAATGCCGTTAGGATGGGAGGAACGTTTTCCAAAGATACATGAACACGTAACCGGGTTTTTGCGTGATTTCCCAGCAAATGAGCATGACGACCCGGAGGACGGTTTGACCGGAATATATGAAAAGGAATTGGCGGACGGCGATACAAGACCATACAGCCAAGCAACAAGGGGCATTAAACGTCGTAATTAGCATTTTATTTCATATATGCAAGGATTTAGCCTAAAATATTATAACTTTGCAATAAGTAATGGGGCAAAGGGTTAGCCCCCGGAGATAATAACAAAAGTTTTAACGTTAAAAAATTAAGATTATGGCTATTTGTAAATGCCCGGCAGCAGCAGCGTTGCCAAACATTCCAAACTTTACGTGTGCCGAGAGTTTCGGACAGATTCAGAAAGTAGCGTTTCAGAGATTGTATAAAAGCACCGGAGAAAAAAATTCATTTACCACGACGGCGGGTATTGGGAAAAAAGCGTCATGGACGCCGTTGTTATCGGCAGATAACGACACGAAAGTTGTTGTCTCCCCGTATATCCAAGCACCGACAGCAGAAGCAGGCGCACCCCGTACGTTCGGCGGAGGAAACGAAACGTTGGGCGGTATTGAAGAAATTATAGGACGTGAGCCAACCCCATTTACGGCGGTTATGCGTAAAATGCCGCAATCACTGATTAAAGCATTGAAAGATTTGCAATGTGAAAGCGATTCCCAAAATTTGGGGGTTTATTTGTTTGATGAAAACGGCGCAATTGGTGCATTGCAAGACCCGAAAACAGCAACAACGCATTATCCTATTCCAATTCGTTCTTTGTTTATCGGGGATAAAACATTGGGAGGATTTGAGGCACCCGATAGCAACGCAATACAATGGTCGTTTTTACCTAATTGGTCGGATGATTTGGCTATTATCTTACCGGACGATTTTAACCCGCTAACAGACTTAAAAAATGCAGCAGGGTAAACAAACAATAGTGACGTTGGAAAATGAAACATTGAAAACGACACGAGATTTTGAAGTTAGCCACGCCGAAAGACTTTTAAAAATGCCAAATAACGGCGGTTGGCAGTTACCGGAAAATAGTAAATTTGAATTTGACAAAGAAAATGGGCTTAGGTATAAGAGAAATAAAAAAGCAGATAACGGAGCCACGGAACAAAGCGGCCATAAGTAGGGCGATTTACCACCAAAACCGCATACGATTTCATGCGGAAAAGGCGTTGACGCCATACATTACGCAACCCGTGACCGATTTTTTGGCTTATGTTTCAAACCTTATACCCGCAGACAAATTCAAAGTTTTCAAAACATTGTTCCGTTACCCCGTCAAGACAAACGAGGTAACGGGCGTTTGTTTTGATAAGTTGAGCCGCATTTTTGACGGTCGTAACCCGGCGTTCAATTATCAGTTTATGAACAGCGAACAAAGGGACGATTGGGAGTATTACAGACAACACGTATTGGAAGAACCCGAAATTTGGAGCACAAAGGGATGGGAATATTTCAAAACCGAAATTAACAGCGTATTAATTGTTGATTTGCCAAAAGAGCAATCCCCCGGCGATAATTACCCGCAACCGTACTTTTATTGGTTGCCAATAGAACACGTTATTTCATACAAGGCAGACAAAACAACGGGCGTTATGCGTTGGATAATATTCCGGCAGGACGACAACCGTATTGCCGTAATTGACGATGAACGATACCGGGTATTTACCGAGGAAAAAGGCAATATTGGCGAATTGCTGATTGATAGCCCGCACGATTTGGGATATTGCCCAGCACGTTTTTTTTGGAACGAACCATTGAGTTTGAGAGAACCGGACGTTAAGGCGTCCCCGTTAACAACCGAGTTGGAAAGTTTAGATTGGTTCCTTTTTTATCATTTATCAAAGAAAAATTTGGATATGTACGGGTCGTACCCGATTTATTCCGGATATGAACAAAGTTGCGATTTTACGAACGGCGAAAACGGCGATTATTGCGACGGCGGGTTTTTGAAAGATAAACAAGGCTATTATAAATTAGACCAAGCGGGTTTATTGATGCGTTGCCCGAAATGCGGAGATAAACGAATTGTCGGGGTTGGTTCATTCATTGAAATTCCGGTACCGGACGGCGACAAACAACCGGATTTGCGCAACCCGGTTCAGATGTTGACCGTTGACCGTAATAGTTTGGATTATAACGTTAGCGAGGAAGAACGGTTGCGTACAAACATAATTACGGCGGTTGTTGGTACCAACGAGGAAATAACAACCCGTGAAGCATTAAATGAACAGCAAATTAAAGCCAATTTTGAAAGCCAAAGCACGGTATTAAACCGAGTAAAAAAAGGCTTTGAGGCGGCGCAAAAGTTCGTTGACGAAACCGTTTGCCGTTTGCGTTATGGAACAATGTTCATTTCGGCAAAAATCAATTATGGCACCGAGTTTTATTTGTCTGATGCAACCCAATTGCGAGAACGTTATAAGATGGCGAAAGAAAGCGGAGCAAGCGAGGGGGAATTGGATGCGCTACAAAATCAGATTATCGAAACGGAGTACAGACACGACCCAATACAAATGCAACGTATGTTAGTGTTGGCAGAATTGGAGCCGTACCGACATTTGACACGTCCGGAAGTATTAGAATTGTACGAAAAACAACTAATTACCGAGGATGAATTGCGCATTAAATTGAATTTCGCTAATTTCGTGCGTAGGTTTGAACGTGAGAATACAAACGTTTTGGAATTTGGCAGCCAAATACCATTTTCCAAGAAAATTGAAGTAATAACAAAAAAAATTTATGATTATGCGAGTGAAAGCAGAAACAGAGGGTAAAACAAAGGACGTCGGATTGTTGGACGTTACCCCGGAAAATTTCATTGTTCCAAAAGGGGAAGAAAGTTTTTATCATTGTCGTATTGAGGTTGTAAAATTCAACCAAGGAACGGGCGAAAGAATTTCACGACCACGTATGCAGGTTTTCGGAAAAAAGTTCTTTGAAACATTCGGATTGCACAATTTGCGAAAAATGGGTTATAAAGTTGACATTATGCACGACCCGAACGTTTGGGAGGCAGCGAACAAAGAAAAGATTGAAGCCAGCAAACGAGCAAAGGCAGAAGCAGCAGCAAAGGCGGCAGCAGAAGCAAAGGCAGAAGCAGCAGCAAAGGCGGCAGCAGAAGCAAAGGCGGCAGCAGAAGCAAAGGCGGCAGAACGTGAACAAATGAAAGCCGAAATTATTGCAGAACTGACAGCCGCCGGAGTTATCCCAGCAGAACCAAAGAAAGCCGGACGAAAACCAAAAGCCGAAAAAACAGCAGAAGCAGAGGAAGCGGCAGGCGATAGCCCGGAAAACAACGAGAATGTTTAACCATTAAAAATTACGAATATGGCACAGATTGCACAGCAAGACAATTTAGTTATTGAAGTAGACAAAACCGTCGCAGCATTGGACGGCGACACAAAGAAAAAGTTGATTGAATGTATTGAGGGCGGAACAATTACCGACGTTATTTTGGTAACAAAAGAGGTTGAAAAGAAAATCAGCCATGCACGTGTTGTTAGTTGGTTGGTTGACACAACCGGGGATTCCCCAAAATACACAATTGATATTATTAACGCAAACAGCGGAAAAGTAGAAGCAATCGCACTTAATTAATTCAAAGGGTAAGAATATTATGTTAACGAGAGAAATTTTAGTTGCAAATGCGGCTTTGTCGGGATTGTCTGACGAACAGATTACAGCGATAACAGCATTATCGCAGAATGACGAAAACAGCGTTATTGCCAAGAAAACGGGCGAAATTTACGGGGCTTTGGATGCCGATATTTTGGCGGTTTCCGGTATCGCTAAAAATGGAACCGAAAAAACGTATGATTACGCAAAACGTGTAATGGGGGAAATGAAAACAAAAGCCGATGGCGCAACCGGGCTGCAATCGCAGATTGATTCATTGACCAAGGAAAAAGCCCGTTTAGAAAAGGCAATTGCCGATGGTGCGGCAGATGCGGAAACCGTGAAAGCATTGAAGCAGGCAAAAGCAGATTTGCAGAACGTGACAACGCAGTTTACCGAGTTGACAACCAAGTATGAGACAGAAAAGGCAAACCACGAAAAAGAATTGTTCGGAGTAAGAATTGACAACGCATTGCAGACAGCCGCCGCCGGGCTTAAATTCAAAGCAGGATTCCCGGAAAGCGTAACAAAGGTTATTTTGACGCAGGCGACCGAAAAAGTAAAAGGCATGAACCCGGAATATATAGACGACGGAAACGGCGGAAAGGTTTTGGCGTTCAAAGATGCAAGCGGCGCAATTATGCGCAATCCAAACAATCAGTTGAACCCATTCACGCCCGCCGAGTTGCTGACAAAAGAATTGGAAACGATGGGAGTATTGGAGCAGCAAAGACAACAGCCAGGAGGCGGCACTAATAAGCCCGCAGGCGGTGCCGGAGGCGGCGGAATTACATTGGACGTAAGCGGAGCCAAAACGCAATCAGAGGCGTACGAACTTATTACAAAACAATTGATGGCGCAAGGTAAAACGGTAGGTTCCAAAGAGTTTGACGAAGAAATGAGAAAGGTTTGGCAGGAAAATGGTATTAACAAATTGCCGGAGAGATAACCGGGTAATGGGTAAACCCGCATTTAATAACAAATTAAAATAAAAAGACTATGAGTTTAATTGCAACAAGATTACAGAATTGGCGAGTAGAAAACCCGGAGCTAGACCGTAATATGACCCGCCCGTGCGAGTATGGCGCATTGGATTTTTTCATTGAACAGACCAACGCCGGAAATTCCATTTTGTCCCCGAAATTGCGTGAACGTGCGTTTGCCTCAATCGGAAATACGGTACAAGTTCCGGTTATCAATTACGATGGCGACGTTACGGTTAGCAACGTTCGTACGTGTGTTATCCCGGACGATGAAAACACGTCCGCACTTTATACCGTGGTTTGGGCGACATATTCCGTCGGCTTTACAATGGTGCCAACGTTGTATATGAACAACGAAATTTCGTATAACCACGATTTCAGCCGCAAAATGGAAAAGGTTTGCAGAGCGTTTGCAAATTCGTTAGACCAAGCAGCCGTTGCAGCGTTGGAGGCAGGAAAAGCCCAAATATTGAAAGACAAGTTGAATTACAATTTCGCTGCAGGCGTTATTGATGTTCCAACGCAGATGGCAACCGAAATTATGGGCGATATTAACCCGATTATGCGTGCAAATTGTTATCCGGGTTTGGTTCACGTCGTAGGTAACGCCGGAATTGACAGCCTTATTAAAAAATTGGCACAGCACGGTATTTATAACGACGTAAACAAGCGTATGGAATACGAAAATAAAGTGTTCCATTATACAAACAACGTCGTAAATGAAGCTAGCAAAAACGGCACATTCTTTGCCGTAGAGGATGGTAACGTTGGCGTTTTAACACGTGTTGACCGTGAGGCGTTGAACCGCACCCGTGCGAATTTCCACGAATGGGACGTTGTACGTTTGCCGTACATTGATTTGCCCGTTGGTTCGCACTATTACACATCAGTTGGCGACCAGTCACAGACAGCAGGCGCAGCGAGTGCCGATATGACTTGCAACGTGAAAGAATATTTTGGATTTAGCGCAGACGTTGCGTTTGTAATTGCTTACAACGACAGCCCAACAGCCGTTGCAAATCCGATTATCAAAGCGCAGATTGCAGCACGTGAGGGAAATGTACCTTTGGGTATGCCTGTATATGTAACCAACGCCAGGGAATTTCCCGCCGGAGGTGCGAGCGTATAACGCCGGAGCATAACGAATTATTTAACCGAGGGGACGGGGTGGTTATCCCCGCCCCCTTATTTATTGCAATCTTAATTCCTAATATGGGAAATAAATGGGCGTTTTTATGATAAGAATAAATGAAATATGCGAAGCGTTAAAAAATGTGTGCGGGTGGGAGCAATCATACGACCCGGCAAAGGCGATAGACGACAATTTAACGCAGACGGAAAGCGGGTTGTATTTTCAAGGTGCGCACCCGCTTTTGACGTTGGATAATATGGAGGCGATTATGCCGGATGATTGGGAAATACAATACCCCGTATGGGATGCGCTGACGCAATGGAAACAAAACAAGGTTGTGCAGTATGGTAATGATACAAACGGGAACAAATTGTTTTGGAAAGCGAAAGCGGATAACGTAGGAGAGGAACCAACGGAAGATTCTTTGTTTTGGAGCAAATACAACATTCTTTCGGACTTTTTGGAAAGAATGACACGCAACGGGATTGCAACCGCAATTCAGACATTTACCCAAATTAAGCAGTTGGATAAAGAAACACGCAATTTGTTAGAACGCAGAACGTTTTTTGATGGTGCCGGACGCATACGGGCGACGTTGCAAAACAATCATAAGTTGGTAGGATTTGAAATTGTCCCGGTTCGTGCAATGGGAGTGACGGCGAAAATTGAAAAGATAGGTTTGCAAATGACCGGGGGAACCGGGGTTGTTAGAATGTATTTGTTTCATTCGTCGCAGATAAACCCAATAAAGACTTTTGATTTGAATTTTACCGTTACAAATGGCGGTTTTCAGTGGTTCCCGTTAACTGATTGTTATTTGCCGTATATAAGCGACAAGAACAACGCCGGGGGGTCGTGGTTCCTTTGCTACAATCAAGACGAATTACCCGCCGGAATGGAAGCAATTAACGTATCAAAGGATTGGAGCCGGGAGCCGTGCGGAACGTGCAACATGGGTTCCGTTGAGGTTTGGCGAGAATTGACAAAGTATTTGCAAGTAACGCCGTTTATGTATAATGCGCCGGAAACGTTCGCAGAATACCCGGAGTTGTGGGATATTGCATACACGATGTACACACGAACCCAAAATTACGGGCTGAATTGCGAAATTACTATTGGATGCGATTTAACGGATTTCATTATTTCCCAAAGGCAGATTTTCCAAACGGTAATACAAAGACAAGTTGCTGCAATTGCATTGCGGACGTTGGCAATGAACCCCAACGTAAGGGTTAACCGCAATCAATCAAACGCAACCCGGATGGATATTTTGTACGAGTTGGACGGCAACACGTCCGGCGTTCGTCCCGGCGGTTTAGGTTACGACCTTAAAAAGTCTTATGAGGCGTTGCAAATAGATACGCAAGGGTTAGACCGTATCTGTTTAGCCTGCAATAACCGTGGGGTAAGATACAGAACCGTGTAATTATATAATTCAAAGGGAAAGTTGTATATAATTTCATGTAAAAGTTGTATTTATGAAAAAGATAACCGATTTACGAAAAAGGGTTGCGGATTTCAACGAGGCTTTGACATCCGGGCGGATAATACAAAACATTATATGGGACAATGAGGCATATATAGTTGATTTAAACGCCGAGGAACAATTGTTTGAACAAGGTATTAACCGTTTGGGCGTCGAAATTTCGGATTATGCACCATACAGCCCCGTAACAATCGCAATTAAAGAGGCTAAGGGACAGCCGACAAACCGGGTTACGTTAAGGGATGAGGGTGATTTTGAAAGTAGCTTTTTTTTGGAAGTTGGCGACAAGCAATTTGAAATTAAGGCGTCCGATTTTAAGACAGAGGATTTAATAAAAAAATACGGGCGTCAGATATTAGGATTGACGGACGAAAATATTGCAATACTGATATGGCAATACATATATCCGGATTTAAAGGACGAAGCAAAAAAACAAATTTATGGCAAATAAGGTAAAAGCCCCGGTTGTTGACAACCCGGAATTGTTAGACCGGATTATTGGGAACATTCAAAACGGATTGGTTGATAATTTGCCGTGGTTGGACTTTGCATTTGGCAGGGCGGAAAGACTTGTTAAAATGAACGCAAACCAAAAACGCTATTATACGCCAAACGTGTATTCCGGGAAAAACGAATATATGGAAGTTTGCCCCGATGCGGGTATTGGTAATTTCTGTTTCTTTTGGGTTGACGACCCGCAAAATATCAGTTGGGAACCCGGAGTTGATATTGGCATAAAAACGGCGTTTTCGATTATCTTTTGGTTTGATTACAGAAAGATATACAACGATGCAAGCACACGCAACAAAGAGGATTTGAAGCGGCAAATATTGGACGTTTTGAACGGCGGTTTTTTGGTGCGAAATGGAAGTTACAGAATAAACAAAGTGTACGAATTGGCGGAAAACATTTACAGGGGCTTTTCGTTGGATGAAATAGAAAACCAATTTTTAATGCACCCGTTCGGCGGATTCCGGTTTGAGGGCGAATTGAGTATTGGAGAGACATGTAAATTGTAGTATATGGAACATTTTATTTATAACATTATTGTTGTCGCATTAATAGCGGCTTTTGTGCTGACGTTATTACGCAAATGGGGCGTCATTGAATGGGTACAGATTCACGGGAACGATTTCTTTTCAAAGATGTTTAATTGCGATTTCTGTTTGTCGTGGTGGACTTGCGTTTTGATTTGTTTCTTTGCGTTGATATTTACCGGGAACCTCTCATTTTTGGGCGTTCCCTTTTGTAGTACAATGATAACACGTGTTTTATTATGAAGAATGTACAAATAAAAGGAATGAACGTTGAGTTGTATGATTCAATCGAGGATTTGCCAATTATGCGTTTCCACAAGTATAACAAAATGCTTTTGGTTGACGCCGGGGTTGGTTCCGATTTGTCGGATTTTGACCGACATATTGAAAAGGTAATACGTTATTTGAACAGCCCAACGCCAAACATGGCAACCGTTGAGTTGGAAAATATGCGCCAAAACATATATTTCATTCAATCCGAGGTTTCCCCCCGGCATTTGGCTTTTGCCGTGTTGGTTAAATCAATAAATGGTAAACCCCGAAATGATTTGTCAGATGATGGATTGCAACAAACAATGAGTCTTTTTAAAGACGTTGCAAATTCAGAGATAACCGCCCATTTGGAAGCGGTTAAAAAAAAAATAGACGATGAATTGCGTTTGTATTTTCCCCGGTTGTTCGATGATGCGACATTGAAAGAGTATTACGATAAATTGAAACAAAGAACGATTGTTGTATTACGCACAATAATAGACGGTCGGGCAACCGATGCGGACGCAAAAGAGATTGACGACATTACGGCGGAGTTGATAACCTATTTCAACCCGCAGACGTTTACCGGGTCGGAAAGCGTGGAAATTAGGCATGACAGACAATTTGAAAATATGTGTTTGATATTGTCCCAAAATTTGCATGTTGACCCAAAGAAATTTACCGTTTTGGAATATTACAACGCATTTGAGTATATCAAGGAACAAGCCAAAAAAGCAAACAAGCAAAAAAGGTAAAATAAGGCGATTTCCGGCGTTTTTATTTTTAGGCGATAAATTACACGTTTGAGAAAAGAAAATGCAACAGACGGGAAATTTCCCGTAAATAACTTAACAATCGGCGTATGGCAGATAATAACAACCCAATCAAATATTCGGATTTAATAAGCCCGGATAATTCGATTACAGATTTGATAAAACAATTGGATGAACTTTCGGACACCTATACAAATGCGCTGAAAAATATCAAAGCCGAAGCAATACAATTGGCAGAGATTCTGAAAAAGGTTTCCGGCGCAACGGAGGACGGGCGAAAGACAACCAAAAAAGCCGCAGACGATGCGGAACGTTTGGCACGTGCGCAACGTGATTTGGCGTTTGCAGAAAGCGAGAACGCCAAAAAGTTAGCCGAGTTAAAATTGGCACAGCAGGAAGCGAACCAAATTAATAAACTGATTGTGAAAATAAATCAATCCGCCGAGGGTAGTTATAACCGTTTATCGGCGCAATATTCATTGAATAAGATTTATTTAAACAACATGACTAAAGCCGAACGGGAAAACACCGAGGAGGGGCGAAAATTGGTTGCGCAGACCAAAGAAATATACGAAGAAATGAAACGTTTGCAGGAAGCAACCGGGAAATTTCAATTGAACGTCGGAAATTATACGGAGGCATCCGACGCAATTATTGCGTATGGCGACAAATTAAAAGAAACGTTAGGTTTAAATAGCGCATTTGGCGAAAGTCTTTTGGCGTTAGGACGTGGCGGGGCTGAAAGTAAAGCAGTTTTTACAGCTATTGGCGACGGGGCAAAAGCATTGGGAAAAACTTTGTTGGGATTACTTTCAAACCCGGTATTTTTGGCGATTGCCGGAATTGCGGCGGCGGGTGCGGCGTTTAAATGGTGGTACGATTATAACGCCGGGTTAGTTGAGGCAACGAGATTGACGAAACAATTTACCGGGAAAAGTGGCGATGATTTGAAAGCGTTTAGAAATGAGGTGCAAGCCGTCGCCGATTCATTCAACGCAGATTTCCGGGAAACATTGATTGCAACAAACGCATTATCAAAACAATTTGGTATTTCTGCAAATGAGGCATTGCAATTGGTTAAGGATGGGTTTTTAGCCGGAGGCGATGCGAACGGGGAATTTTTAGACACGTTGAAAGAATACCCGGCATATTTCAAAGAGGCGGGAATATCAGCAGACCAATTTGTTGCAATTGTTACCCAAACAAACAAAATGGGTATCTTTTCAGACAAAGGCGTTGACGCAATTAAGGAGGCAAATTTGCGTTTGCGTGAAATGACGACGGCGACGGCGGCGGCTTTGGATGGTATTGGTATTTCGTCGGAACAAGTTCAAAAAGATTTGCAGACCGGAACCAAAACGACATTTGATGTTATACAAGACGTTTCCGCAAAATTGGCAGAATTGCCGGATAATGCGGCAACGGTCGGGGCTGCAATTGCAGATATATTCGGGGGGCCCGGAGAGGACGCCGGATTGCAGTATTTGCGCACGTTGAAAGATATTTCAACAAACATGGATGAAGTAAAAGGGAAAGCCGGAGTTTTGGCGCAATTGCAGGAGGAACAATTGCAAAGCCAAATTGAGTTGCAAAACGCATTATCCGGGTTGTTTGACGCAACCGGAGGAAATTTTGAAACGTTGACAACGCAGGCAAAAGTTTTTGTTAACCAAGGATTGACGGCGATAATAAAAGGGGTTATTGATGTTGTCAATTACTTGATTGAGTTATACAATGAAAGTGTTTTGATACGTGCAATTTGGAATGGGATTGTTGCCGGATTCAAAACAACATTTGATACGTTGGGAAATTTGTTTGGATTCTTTATTGATATAGTCAAAGCAACCGGAACCGCATTAAAGGGGGCGTTTACGTTAGATTTTGACGAAGTAAAAAAAGGATTGGCAGATTATGCAGCAGCGTACGGAAATTTGGTTAAAGCCCAAGTTAAAGACATAACAGAAAATTTCCAAGAGGGTTTGGATGGTATGCAAAAGAAAATAAAACCGTTAACAATCCCGGTTTCTGTTGGAGATACCCCGACGCCACAAACAGACAATAAGCCCGTAACGACACAGAACCCAACCGTAAAGCCAAGGGGTAAAAGCGATGCGGAAAAGGCAGCAGAACAACAAGCAAAGCAAATTGAAGCGGCATATAAAAAGAATTTGGAAGCAACCCGAAAATTGCAGGATGCACAATTGCAGTTGGAAACCGACGAATGGGCAAAGCGTCGCCAACAAACGCAATATCAGTATTCCCGCCAAATTGAGGATTTACAACACCAATTGCAGACCGAAAAGGATTTGAACGAAACCGGACGTCAAGCGATAAACGCCACAATTACGGCGTTGGAACAGCAACAAACCGAGGCGTTATTGAAAATCGAACAAGACCGACAATTGCAGGAATTAGCGTTACAGAAAGAAAGCATTGAATTACGTTTGCAAGCAGTCAAAGAGGGAAGCGAGCAGGAAAAACAATTGCGGATGCAGTTGTTGGAAAACGAAAGACAAACCGCATTATTACAGAACCAACAGAAACCGACCGGGCAACAGCAGGACGCCGCGGCGATTAATGCAAGTTTTGACGCAAAGGGAGCCGGAATTGCGGACGAATATTTGCAAGCGCAATTACAGATATTCGACCAACAACAAGCGTTGGCACAATCGGAGTTTGATTTGTTGAGAAATTCAGAAGCCCGGAAAACTCAATTTCGTTTGCAAGCAGAAAAGGAACGTTTGCAAAAGGTTTTAGAATTAAATCAGCAAGCCGCCAATAAATTGTCTGATGTTGAGGTACAAACAATTCAAAACACTATTAAAAAAATAGACCAAGAAATTGAGCAATCCAAAGGGGAGGAACGAGGAACAGACATTTACGGTTTGTTTGGGCTTAATTTGGACGATGACCAAAAAGAGGCAATTAATACGTCTATGCAATACGCATTGGATGCGTTAAATACATTCACGGCGGCACGTGTTGCCGCAGCAGATGCAGCCGTTGAGCAAGCGGATAAAGAGGTTTCCGCCGCACAATCGGCGTTGGATGCAGAATTGGAAGCAAGGGCAAACGGGTACGCCAATAATGTTGTACAAGCGCAAAAGGAGTTGGATTTGGCAAAGAAAAACCAAGAAAAAGCGTTGAAAGAACAACAGAAAGCGCAAAAACAGCAGGCAGCAATACAAACATTGCAGCAAATCGGAAACATGGTAACAGCAACGGCGCTGATATGGTCGCAATTAGGTTTCCCGTTTGCAATACCTGCAATTGCCGTAATGTGGGCGAGTTTTGCAGCGTCTAAAATCAAGGCGGCGCAATTGGCAAAACAGACCGGAGGAACCGGAGGAACCGGAGGAACGGAAACATACGGCGACGGTACCGTTGAACTTTTGGAGGGCGGTTCGCACCAAAGCGGAAATGATATTGATTTAGGAACGAAACCGGACGGAACCCGCCGGCGTGCCGAGGGAGGCGAATTTTTCGCCGTGATAAATAAACGAAGTTCACGCCGTTTCAGAAAGATAATACCGGACGTTATCAATTCGCTAAACAATGGTACGTTTGCACATAAGTATTTAAAATCCTATTCAGACGGCGACGGTTTGACGTTAAACGTTACCGGACAAAGCCCGGATTTACGCAATTTGTCGGATGATGTAAGGGAAATTAAGGAACAGAACCGACGACGGGTTTACGTGGATGGCGACGGAAATACGATTGAAAGTTACAAGAATTTGAAACGTAAAATAAAAAGACTATGACACCAAAATATAGATTCTTTTTGCAGATAGGGGAGGACGGAACCAAACAAACCGTCTGCCCCAATTATAAGGATGATTTAACGTTGGATTATGAGTTGGAAACAAATCAAAGGTTTTACCGGGCTAAATTGTCCGGTAAAATAAACTTTGTCCGTGCTGATTACGATATTATCAATAACGCCCCGTTTGATTCTGAATTTTTCCTATATATCGAAAAAAGCGATGATTGGGGACAAACATACAATCAATACTATAAAGCAAAGTTTATGAAAACGGATTGTACGTTTAATGATGATGATAAATTGGTTACGGTACAGCCGGAAACAATAGACCAATACAACGACGTTTTGGCAGGATTGGAAAAGGAATACAATTTAATTGAGTTGGCCCCACAAATCGAATTTCTTACAATAAGAAAACGCCCATTGATACAAATATACGTTCCCGGAGATAGTATTGTTTCGTGCTTTTTGGGCGGCACGAATTGGGAACAAGACGCAAACGCCACGACTGACCAAAACGCATTAATACAAACCTATCATTTTGCACTATGTAATATTTTGAAAGAAATACAAATTACGTCGTACGGTTCCCCGGCGGTAATATCCGGGCTTTATGTTGGGCGGATGTCGACGGGTATAAGTCCTGATGAATTTATGGGAGATTTATACCCGGAATTAAATGTAAATTATTATATCCATATTGCACAAAAACGAGTTGCGGGTGGGCTACCTATTGGGCTAGCAGGTGTTGAGATACGCCGCCGTTCTGATGATGTGGCAATGTTCCGGTTTACAAAGATGACGCAAGAACCTTTTGATACGTTGGAATTTGATTTAACCGCCGTTGAGGGTTCCGGAGCAACGGGTACGATGCACGCCGATATGAAAAGTTATAATATATACGCCCGATATTTGGTTGATGTTGATAAAATAGACGATTTAGATACATACCCGTTGCCGTCCGATGATATTGTAGATAATAATAGAAATTACCGCCGGGCAATTGGTTACGCAATCGACGTGGCATTTATATCTAAAAATTTTTCAGATACGCCGACCGAGTGGGGATTAGCCGACAGTGGAAAGTATTTTGCGCCGCCTTATTCCATATATGGACAAACGTTTTATCCAATCGCCCGGTCAACGTGGCGTTATGCGTCGTTATGGTTTGGGTTTTATCTGATGGATTGGATATTAGAGGAAAAAGCCCGAAAAGCATATACTTTGCGTGATGCGTTTATATTGTCGTCATGTATCAATGTGCTATTAAAAGAATTTGCGCCCGGAATAACGCATGAAGCGACGCCGGAATACAGCCAATTTCTTTATAACACAAACAATCCTATTTCCGGGCAGTCATTTAAGTTGCTAATAAGTCAGAAAAGTAATATCATTAATGGAGAATATCAGTCCCCGGCGCAAAAAGCCCCGGTTACATTGCAACATATTATGACGATGTTACGGGATATTTACAAATGTTATTGGTATATTGAGGACGGAAAATTTAAGATTGAACAAGTAAGTTGGTTTAGAAATGGCGGTTCGTATGGATATAACCCAATTATTGATTATGATTTAACGCAGTTAGAAAACGTTAGGAATGGCAAGAAATTAGCTTTTGCGACGTCGGAATATTCATTTGACAAAGTAGATATGCCGGAACGTTACCAATTTGAATGGATGGATGACGTAACAACGCCATTTGAAGGGTTGCCAATAGAAATTACGTCAAAATATGTAACAGCCGGAAAGATAGAAGAAATAAATATTTCCAATTTTACGTCTGATATTGATTTGATGTTGTTAAACCCCGGTGCAATTAGTTCGGATGGATTCGCATTGTTTGCGGCGGTTACGCCGTCCGGAGGCGGACAATTGGAATTACCGTTTACACGGCAAACCGTTGATAATGTAGAATACTATTTGCAAAACGGTTATTTAGCGTTTATCAATATACAACCGACATATTGGGTTTATGATATGCCCGCACGGAATTTCAAAATAAATAATTCCCCATATTATGCTATGGGAGGATTGGAACGTAAAAAGAAACAAACATTGAATTTCCCGGCAGGAACCACAGACCCAAACCCGATGCAGTTAGTTAAAACATATATCGGTAACGGTCAAGTTGATAAACTTTCAGTAAATTTGTGTAGTCGAAACATTAAAGCAACGTTGAAATATGATACAGAATAACAATATAAGCGTTTTACCGTGGTACACGTCAATAAATGAACAGAACCACCGTAAAAGTTACGCATACGGGCAAATATACCCATTGTTCGCACCGGCTGATAGATTATTGCCGTTTCAGATAATAAGAAATACCCGTTCAAATTCTGTTACGTCTGTTATTCTATATGATAAAACCGGAAAACAAATTGCAAATATAACAACATACATGAGGGAAACCGGATTGCGAGTTGTCCGGTTTCAGTCGTTGGGATATGATGTAATATTATACCCGGCAATATTACCCATGCCGTTAAATCAGTTTGACGGAATTTATTATTTGCGGTTATCTGATGGCGTACAAACGTGGTATTCAGAAATGTTTACCGTCGTACAAGATGTTTCCGGGTACCTTAAAATTGAATGGTGGGACATGGAAAATTTGGTATTTGATGCCGGACAAATAGTATATAAAAACCCGGATTTCAAAAATACGTTGTACCTTTGTACAGAGTTGGGAAAGCCGGATTATGAATTTGAAGAGGATGGCGAAGAACGGGACGGGTATTTTTTTCCGGAAAAACAAATATCAGTCAAAACGTTTAAATGTACGATATTGGCACCGGAATTTCTTTGCGACGTTATGCGTTTTATCCGTATGGCAGATTACATTCATATAACGGATAAATACGGCAGGGAATACGATTGCGACACGTTTTTAATTACCCCGAAATGGCAAACGCAGGGGGATTTGGCGAGCGTGGAAATTGAGTTTAAAACAAATACCGTCGTTAAGAAAATAGGACGTGGCTATATAATAGCAAACAAAGGAGGTTTCAACGGCGATTTCAATAATGATTTCAACAACGATTAAATTATTAAATTATGGGAAATTACAAAGAATTAAAACAAGCGGTTTCCGATGTTATAAAAACAAATGGAAACCAAGAAATTACCGGAGCAATATTGCAAAATGCTTTATTGACTATAATTTCAACAATAGGGAATAATTATACATTTGCAGGGATTGCAACACCAACAACAAATCCGGGTACGCCAGACCAAAATATTTTTTATTTGGCTTCAGAAAGAGGCGTATATTCAAATTTTGGTGGAGTAGAATTAACTGATGAAGTTTTGGTTTTTATAAATAAAAACGGTATTTGGGAAGATAAAAAATTAGGTATTTCTACTATTTCAAAAATAAACGAAATAGAACCTTTAATATTAGTAGATTATACTAGTTATGGAGTTAATACGGGTAATGTAAATGTTTCAAGAAAAGGAGAGTATTATTACAATTCATATGTAAAAAAAATATACAAAGTAGATTCTTTTAATTCAAAATATGACTTTACAGTAAAAACAACAGCCCCAATAGAAGGACAATTATACGTTTATAAAGGCGTATTATATAGTTGGAATGGTGTAGATATGGTTTTATTAAATCCTGAATTAATTAATCCAATATGGGCTGAATTTGATAAAAATGTAGAACTAAAAAATTATTTAATACATGGTTATTATAACAATTCAGGAATACTAAATTTTGGAAATGATGAAAATAAATTAGATGATAGAAAATCATGTATTATAAAAATTATCCCATTAACTAAATATAAAATAACATTCGATGATACTAAATATCAAGTTTTAGTAAAGTATTATAAAGGTATTGATTTAGCAAAAGGATTAGAATATATATCATCTATGTATATTAGAAACGAAGTTGAATATATATCTAATTCTGCAAATTATATGTCAATAGCTTTTATCAATTCGAAAAAAGATTGGACAACATTGGAACCTATTTTAGATATAAATATTCCACAACCAGCCTTATTATCTGATTTAGAATCATACAAAGATAATTTGAATGATTTATATGCGTCAAATAAAAAAATTATAATGAGTAAAAATAACTCACCTAAAGGATTTGTAAACAATAGTGGTATATTTATATCTGATGATAAAAGTTTATGTTATGTTATATCAAATCCAAAATTTGTAACTATAAATAATTTTACTGAACTTGATTATCAGGTAAAGTTGTTTAAAATTATAGATGGTAATTTAACATATCAAAGAACAATAGGTGGAGGAAAAATACAATTTTATCATAATCTTAAAGATTGTGATTTAGCTGTAGTTATGTTTTATCAAAACATAGAAGAAAATAATAATATTAATTTGTTGGAAATAATTAACAATGATTATCCACCTAAATACGAATTGAATAAAATAATATTTACAAACATGGGTGAAAACCCAGGAAATTTAATAATAGGAAGTGGATATGGATATCAGCCTGAAATTGGAGGTAATTTAAACCATAATGCTATAGGAATATCAAATAAAAGGGCTTGTAATTTAGTTCCTATGTTACCCGGAAAATTAGTTTTAACAAACAATATTAAAACAATGAATGTTTACGAAGTAACTAATATGGTTGAAAATAAGGACGACGATATTAATTTAAGATATTGTTTATATAAATATAATGTGTCTATATTGCCGTCTCCTGAAACTTCATATAATCATGATACAAATCAGACAACATTTATATTCAAGTCATCGAAACCATTGCTAGTTACATTTGCAAATGCGAATAATACAAAAGATGATGTAGATTTTGATATTGTATCTTATACTCCATCGTCTTATATAAATGAAGAAACATACAATATCCCAATACATGTAAATGAATTTGGAGATAATACAGGAGAATACGACTCATTTGCAGAGCCTATTATGGTAACATCTGCGAATGGAACAATAATGATTGGAGGTTTATGTGGAAAAGGGAATGCATATCAAAACACATTTAATAGTTATTCTATAGATAAAGGTAAAACATGGACAAATAAATGGACAGATGGTCATAGATATTTATGTTATGATAAAGTAAATGATATATTATATTCACTAGATGGTGAGTATTTATATGCGTCTAATGATTTTGGAATGACATGGGAATTTAAAAAAAATGTACCATTTGTAAAAAGCAATGATATAACAGAAAAATATAATTTATTAAGGGAAAAAGAAAAAGAATATTATGAATCTCATTTAGATGAACAAAGGTATGCATATTTACATTCTGTTACTCAATCTCCAAATCCTGGAATACAAATTTCTAATGGAGTTATATGTTTCCAACGAAGGGAGTTTATAAAAAAATATAAAGCTAGCAAGAATGAACAAGGATATTGGATTGTTGATAGCAGTGGTTATCCTATTGCAGAAGATACATCATTCGCAAACACCGTAGATATTATAGAATCAGTCGCTTCTATAGTATATACAAAAGACTTTGGGGAAAATTGGGAGACAAGTTTACATACTCCTATTGGAGTTATGATGGATGAACTTGCAATAGCAGAGGCTGAACAAAATCAAATATGTATAAATGGTAGAGGTGGAACGGAATCGGCATGGAACCCTGAAAAAGTATATAGACATATATTTTACCAAAAAACACCAGTAGATGATAGAGAGTTATTTACGATAGATGAATGGGAAGCAGATTACGAAACTAGAATTACAAATACAATAGAAGATTCTATTGTAAACGCAGGATTTGCAAAGATAGGTGGATTTACAATACCAGGAGCAAACAAAGAAATACAACCATTTTGGTTATTTTGTAATATCTATAATCCTGATGGGTACGAAAAACATTCTCAGCTATTAAGAGTTTCTCCTGATTGTCATAATTGGTTCAAGGTTATGCTTCTAACATCAAACGAAGAAATAATAGGTGGTTATTCATCTATTGCATCTACTAATGACGGTATATTTATTATTATAGAATCAAGAAGAGTTGGAAAACCAATGAAATTTATAGATATAACTAATAATTGTTTAACTGATATATTGTGTATACTTTCATCTGTAAAACAATATTATATATAATTTAAGTATGGAAAGGTTTTTTAATTGGGAACAATGGCGTATTATCGCCATTTCCACGGTTAGCCCGTTATTTGGTTATTTAACACCGACAAAAGGTTTTGTTTATGCGTTGGTAGTAATGTTTGCGTTCAATATTTGGGCGGGAATGAGGGCGGACGGCGTGGCGATTGTGCGATGCAAAAACTTTTCGTTCCGTAAGT
>OLPB01000163.1_pt1 | contig 44963 bp, 56 predicted proteins | sample 1672001 | NCBI WGS metagenome assembly OLPB01 (sample SAMEA3136635, study PRJEB25190) | human gut metagenome | biome: human gut; feature: human-associated habitat; material: faeces | place: Austria | collected 2013 | reverse complement strand
ACTAAGGATCTAGTCCGGGCTGACTGGGTACGGGTTCAAGTCCCGTCAACTGCATAAGAGCTGAAGATGATAAGTCTTCAGCTTTTTTTATTTTATAGAAAATCGCTCCTACGTAGAGTAAGAGAATGTGCTAAGACACAGTATTTGTTATTATGATTTGTTCTAAATAAAAATAGAATTCATACACTGTATAAAAATATTCAGGTACGGAGATACATGGACGGGATTTCTTATAAAAAATGGATGGATAGGATAGGAAGAGTGCTAGTGTCTGTTATAATTGCTGTTTTGCTAACAATGCTCTTTCTGGCTGTATTTGCATTTGCTATGTTAAAGGGAAGCTTATCTGCTTCTGTAGAAAAGATTGGCCTGATTGTAATGAGCGTTATTGCCTGCTTTGTCGGTGGATTTTTTTGCGGAAAGAAAAATACGAAGAAAAGGTATTTATGGGGACTGGGAGTTGGTGCTTTATATTGTTTGTTTTTTTCAGTGATACGTGTGGGAATGGGGCAGCCTTTTATGGCAGATAAAACAGCATTTTTTACGACACTTTTATATTGTGCAGCCGGAGGGATGCTTGGAGGAATGTTGAGTTAAGTAGAGGTCTCTTTAAAAAGGTCTTTTCTTACGGGAGGGTTTGTGTTATAATAACCTACAAAGTGTCATCTTAGATGCTTTGCATACTAGATTATGAAGTGAGGAGGCGTTATTAATGAAACGTGTAAAGACACTGACCGGAAACAAGACATACGGTACTACCATGTGTAAAGGTGGATGCGGTGAATGCCAGACATCCTGCCAGTCTGCCTGCAAGACATCTTGTACAGTAGGTAACCAGACTTGCGAGAGTAATAAATAATTAAAAAGCACAACAGGAAGATTGCTTCCTGACATATGCTTGAAGTAGGGTGAACTGTCTTTGCGGTCAGTTCACCTTATCTCTTGTATAGAAATTTTATAATATAAATTTTATATAAAAATTTTGTATGAAATCTTGTATGGAAAAGTATTTTCCTAAGATCACTTTATGATAATTTGATAAATATCGTAAGAATTCTCCTGCCATTACAGGTGGGAGCGTATCACATATAGAAGAGAAGTAAGAGAGTAGAAAGGGATAGTTAACGTGATTCACCAGTATAAAAATAATGGATATAATATTGTTATGGATGTGTGCAGTGGTGCGATCCATGTAGTTGATGATGTGACATATGATGTAATTGCTTTATATGAAGAAAAGAATTTAGAGGAAATTAAAAAGGAATTGTCTGATACCTATAATAAGGAAGAGATTGAAGAGGCATATAAAGAAGTGACTTCTTTAAAAGAAGAAGGTTTATTATTTACAGAAGATATTTATGAAGAGTACATTAACGAAGTTAAGAGTAGAAAGACTGTAGTAAAGGCTCTTTGTCTGCATATCGCTCATGATTGTAACCTTGCCTGCCGCTATTGTTTTGCAGAAGAGGGAGAATATAAGGGACATCGTGAGCTTATGAGCGCTAAAGTAGGAAAAGCTGCTCTTGATTTCCTTGTGAAAAATTCTGGTAATCGTCACAATCTTGAGGTGGATTTCTTTGGCGGTGAGCCAACGATGAATTTTGATGTTGTAAAAGAAGTTGTAGAGTACGGACGTTCTCTTGAAAAAGATTATGATAAACATTTCCGTTTTACTTTCACAACAAATGGTGTTCTTTTAAATGATGAAATGATGGAATTTGCCAATAAAGAGATGGATAATGTCGTTTTAAGTGTAGATGGACGAAAAGAAGTCCATGACTATATGCGTCCTACAAGAAATGGCAAGCCAAGCTATGATCTGATCATGCCAAAGTTTATTCGCTTTGCAGAATCGAGACATCAGCAGAAATATTATGTAAGAGGAACATTTACAAATAGAAATCTTGATTTTTCTAAGGATGTTCTTCATCTTGCGGATTTGGGATTTGAACAGATTTCCATGGAGCCGGTTGTTGGACAGGCAGAAGAGCCATATGCAATTCAGGAAAAGGATCTTCCGCAGATTTTTGATGAGTATGACAGACTTGCAAAAGAAATGATTCAGAGAGAAAAAGAGGGAAGAGGATTTAATTTCTTTCATTTTATGATTGATCTTACAGGCGGACCATGTGTGGCAAAGAGACTTTCCGGTTGTGGAAGTGGAACAGAGTATTTAGCAGTAACACCTTGGGGAGACTTATACCCATGTCATCAGTTTGTAGGGGAAGATAAGTTCCTTCTTGGTAATGTTTTTGATGGAATCAAACGTACAGATATTTGTGATGAATTCCGTTCCTGCAACGTATACACCAAGAAGAAATGTAAAGAGTGCTTTGCAAGATTCTACTGTAGTGGCGGATGTCCTGCAAATTCTTATAATTTCCATGGAACAATCGATGATTCTTATGATCTGAGCTGTGATATGGAACGTAAACGAGTAGAGTGTGCAATTATGATTAAGGCAGCATTAGCAGATACAGAGGGCGAAGAGGAATAAATGGAAAAGTGGTTTGTCGCTTCAAAAAGAGCAGATTTTAATAAGATTGGAGAAGTATTTCATATCAGTCCAGTGACGGCACGTCTGATGCGGAATAGGGACTTAACAACAATAGAAGAAATGCAGCGTTATTTGTATGGTTCCCTGTCGGATCTTTATGATCCTCATCTTTTAAAAGATGCAGATAAAGGGGCGGAAATCATAAAAGAAAAGATAGAAGCCAGGAAAAAGATTCGTATTATTTCAGATTATGATGTCGATGGTGTTTCTTCAAACTATATTTTATACCAGGGATTGAAACGCTGTGGTGCAGATGTGGATTATAAGATTCCAGATCGTGTAGAAGACGGTTATGGTATTAATGAGCATCTGATAGAGCAGGCGGCAGAGGATGGGATTGATACGATTATTACCTGTGATAATGGAATTGCTGCATCGGCTCAGATTGCTTATGGTAATTCTTTAGGTTTGACGATTGTTGTAACGGATCATCATGATATTCCGTTTCAAAAAGAAAATGATGAAATAACCTATCTACTTCCGCCAGCTGCTGCTGTGATTAATCCCAAACAGAAAGATTGTTCCTATCCATTTAAAAGTATATGTGGAGCAGTGGTTGTCTATAAGTTTATTCAGGTGCTTTATGATCTGTTTCAGATTGATCAAAAAGAAAGCGAGGCATTTCTTGAAATCGCAGCAATGGCAACGGTTTGTGATGTGATGCCTCTATTTGATGAAAATCGGATTCTTGTAAAGGAAGGGCTGCGCCGAATCAGGCAGACAGAGATTGTGGGTCTGCAGGCTTTGATAGAGGCGAATCATCTTGAAGGTAAGAAGTTATCTTCCTATCATTTTGGATTTATCCTTGGACCATGTATTAATGCCTCCGGACGACTTACTTCGGCAAAGGAGGCATTGGAACTTCTTCTTTGCAAGGACAAAGAAATCTGCAGACAGAAAGCAGAAGCACTTACTGCTTTAAATGCAGAAAGAAAAGAGATGACCGCAGATGGAGTGAAAGCAGCAAAAGCATATCTGGAAAGTACAGGCCATGCAAAAGATAAAGTGTTAGTTGTATATCTGCCGGATTGCCATGAAAGTATCGCAGGAATTATTGCCGGCAGAATGAAGGAATATTATCACAAACCGGTTTTTGTCATTACAAGAACAAAAGAGGGGTTAAAAGGCTCCGGAAGATCAATTGAAGCATATCATATGTATCAGGAAATGAATAAAATCAAAGAATGTTTTGATAAATTTGGTGGTCATCCGATGGCGGCCGGTCTTTCTATGCAGGAAGACAGGTTAGAGGAATTCCGGGAGAAATTAAATACGAATACTATGCTTACAGAAGAGGATTTTGTAGAAAAAGTACATATTGATGTAGCGTTACCGATTTCGTATCTGTCAGAAAGTCTGATTAAAGAATTTGAATTGCTAGAACCGTTTGGGAATGAAAATACAAAACCATTGTTTGCACAAAAAGATTTGTACATAAAGGGGATGTGTGTTCTTGGAACAACCGGTCGGTGTTTGAAACTGTTTCTTTCTGATGGAAGTCAAACGAATATAGAAGCAATGTATTTTGGAGAATCGGATGGTTTTTTAGAAGAACTTTCTTGCTTTTGCGGAAAAGAAGAAGCACAACGAGTTCAAAGAGGATTACCACATCATATATGGATGGATGTAACCTATTATCCACAGATTAACGAGTGGAGAGGTCAGAAAAATATTCAGATTGTTATTCAGAATTATCGTTTTAAACACCAGTAAAGGAGTAAAGATGTATGGAACAGAAGAATAAAAATGTCAGATTGATAGGATTAGATTTAGATGGAACTACGCTTACTTCAGAAAAGGTATTAACCCCACATACAAAGGAAGTTCTGGAAAAATGCTTAGCCGAAGGTATTCAGGTTCTTCCGGCGACAGGCAGAGTGAAAACCGGTATTCCAGAGTATTTAACACAGATTGAAGGAATGCGATATGTCATTTTATCAAATGGTGCAAGTGTTTTGGATTTGAAAGAAGATAAAGTACTTTATCAAAATTGTATTCCATGGGAAAGAGCTTTAGAGCTATTTGATGTGCTGGAAACTTATCATACATTTTATGATGTATATGCTTTGGGAACAGGATGGTGTGAAGCGCGTTTTTATGATAATGTAGGCAATTATGGAATTGAAAAGCATATTGAAAACCTGGTAAGAACAACCCGTAACCGAATTGATGATCTGAGAGTGTGGATGAAAGAGAATAAGGCTCCGGTCGAAAAAATTAATATGTTTTTTGCCAGAGAAGAAGACAGACAAAGAGCGTTTAAAGAGCTTAGAGAGATAAAAGATCTGGCAGTGACCTGCTCTCTTGGAAATAATCTTGAGATTAACGGGGCAACATGCAATAAGGGAGATGCGATGTTACATCTTGGGAAGATTCTTGATATTCCGGTAGAAAGTATTATGGCATGTGGAGACGGAAACAATGATTTTGAAATGGTAAAGATGGCGGGTGTCGGTGTTGCCATGGAGAATGGAGAAGAGTCTTTAAAAGAAGTTGCAGACTTTGTCACAAAGACAAATGATGAGGAAGGAGTGGCATATGCCATCGAATATTTTTGCGATTTAAAGTAAAATGTTGATCCTGACATCTAAAATAAAAATGAAATTACGGAGGTAAATGACAAATATAAATTGTATCAGGAAGCAAATGATCTTGTTGTATAAGTTTTATAGAAAGATAATAGAAATATGCAGATTTTGTTGTTTTTTGTGTGAAAAATCTGCTATAATTAACATAAGAAAAAAGTAGTAGTTTTATGCCTGTTTTCGGGCAGAAAGGGTGGACAAAGTGAAAAAACTTGAAGATTATGTCATTAATATTCCAGATTTCCCAAAACCAGGAATTATTTTTAGGGATATTACATCAATCTTACGTGATCCAGAAGGATTGAAACTTAGTGTACATGAATTGATGCACTGCCTTGAGGGAACAGAATTTGATGTTGTTGTCGGAGCGGAATCTCGTGGATTCTTATTTGGTATGCCTCTTGCATATAATAAGAGTAAAGGGTTTGTACCTGTACGTAAAAAGGGCAAGCTGCCAAGAGAGACAGTAAGCAGGGAGTATGCTTTGGAATATGGAACAGCAGAAATAGAGATTCATAAAGAAGATATTCGTCCGGGTCAGAGAGTTGTATTTGTCGATGATCTGCTGGCAACAGGAGGAACGGCGAAGGCAGCGATTGATTTGATCGAACAGCTTGGCGGTGTTGTTGTAAAGGTTCTTTTTGTTATGGAACTGCAGGGACTGCATGGACGAGATGCTTTAAAAGGCTATGATGTAGAAGCTGTTATCACTTATCCTGGAAAGTAATCATTAATGAATCATTAAGAAATGAAAACTGTGCAACCGAAGTTTTTCGGAAACACAGTTTTTCTTTTTGGAAAACTTTTTGCTAAATTACAAAAACAGAAAAAACGATTTCTGTTTGCAATTTTTTTGTTTAAATCCTTCATTTTGCTTTACAAAAACAGAAAAATGGAGTATTATGAAATATACTTAATTTTACAGAATAGGTGGAGTAATAGAGTGGAACATTTAAATTTATTACAGAGGATTGAGCAGAAGTCTTCTGAGTTTAGTAAAGGACAGAGAAGGCTGGCTCAGTATATTACAGAGAATTATGATATTGCGGCATATCTTACTGCATCCAAGCTTGGAAAGGAAGCGGGAGTCAGTGAATCAACAGTAGTTCGTTTTGCTTATCAGCTTGATTATGAAGGATATCCGGAGTTACAGAAGGCAATTCAGGTTATCGTAAAGACGAACTCAAACTCTATTCAGAGGATGTCTCTTTCCTCTAAGAGATATCAGGAAAAAGGTGTCTTAAAGAGCATTCTTTATACAGATGCGGAACGACTTAGAGATACGATTCAGAGTGGGGTGGATGAAAAGGAATTTAACAGGTCGGTAATGCTTATTAACGATGCAAGAAGATTATATATTTTAGGCGCGCGCAGTGCTGCATATCTTGCAGGGTTGATGGGATATTACTTTAAGATGTTATTTGACAATGTAATTATTGTGGATGCTAACAGTACCTCTGAGACATTAGAGCAGATTTATGATATCAGTGAGAATGATGTTATGATGGGCATTACTTTTCCAAGATATTCCAAAAGAACAATCTGCGCTCTTCAGTATGCAAAGAATCATGGAGCAAAGACAATCGCACTTACCGATAATATGCAGTCTCCTATTATAGAGTATGCGGACTGTAAACTAATCGCAAAGAGTGATGTGATGACAATCGTTGATTCTCTTGTATGTCCGTTAAGCGTTGTGAATGCGATGGTTACAGCAATCGCACTGCTTCGTAAAGAAGATGTTGAGAAGCGCCTGATGGCTCTTGAGGAACTCTGGAACGAATATGATGTTTATAACAGGAGTTTACTATAATGAACAAAGTAATTATTGTAGGTGGAGGGGCAGCCGGTATGATGGCTGCCATTTCTGCGTCTAAAGCAGGAAAGAAGGTATGTATTCTTGAAAAAAATGAGAAGCTTGGTAAGAAGCTTTTCATTACAGGAAAAGGCAGATGTAATATTACAAATGCTTGTCCGGCGGAGGAATTTCTTACGCATGTAGTAACAAATCCTCGTTTTTTATATAGTACATTTTCACAATTTAATAATGAAGATATGATAGAATATCTCGAGAAAATCGGTCTTCCTGTAAAAACAGAACGAGGACAGAGAGTCTTTCCGCAGTCAGATCGATCTTCTGATGTAATACAGGCATTAAAAAGAGAGTGTGAGAAAGGCAGAGTAAAGATTTATTATCATACAGAGGTAAAAGAACTGCTTTTTAATGAAGAGAAAGATCAGTGTGTAGGTGTACTTTTGTCTGATGGCAGAAAGATGGAAGGAGATTCAGTGATTCTTGCCTGTGGAGGATTTTCTTATGCATCTACTGGTTCTGATGGGGCAGGATATATCCTTGCAAAACAGGCAGGACATAAAATTAAATCCATCGAGCCATCCCTTGTTCCGTTTGAAATGAAGGAGAACTGGTGCAAAGAGTTGATGGGACTTACATTAAAGAATGTTATGGTTCGCATAAAAACAAAGAAGAAAACAATCTATGAAGGATTTGGAGAATTTTTGTTTACACATTTTGGAGTGAGTGGTCCGCTTGTTCTTACTGCAAGCACCTGCCTTGGCAAGTATCAAAAGGAATTAGAAGCAGGAGAATTGAAACTGTTTCTTGATTTAAAAGCTTCTCTTACACCGGAGCAGTTAGACAAACGTTTTTTAAGAGAATTTGATACGTATCGTAATAAAAATATTTCAAATGTAATGGAACGTCTTCTCCCTAAAAAGATGATTCCAGTCTTTCTTGATACGGCACAGATTCCAGAGGATAAAAAAATAAGGGATATCAGCAAAAAAGAAAGAAGACGCATGATTGAACTTATGAAGAATTTTGAGATGCATATCAGCGGTGTAAGAGGATTTAATGAAGCAATCGTCACAAGAGGCGGTGTGAATGTAAAAGAAATTAATCCGGCAACGATGGAATCAAAGAAGGTAAAACATCTCTTTTTTGCCGGAGAGATTATGGATTTAGATGCCGTTACAGGTGGATATAATCTGCAGATTGCATGGACAACAGGCTATGCAGCAGGAAAAAATGCGTAAAAACTACGTAAATTTCAAAAAAAATATAAAAAAATGTTTTTTTATTCGTAACATCCATATATTGCAGGCTGAAATCCGCATAAACAGTAGATATTAGCGATTCTTTGGAATCTGCAATATATGGAAAAGGGGCAAAAAGGGGCAGAAATGGTTTTTAAAGAATTTTAATGCTCTGTATCTGCTGGTTGTCCCTCTCTCGCATTTTCTTTGTGACGTGAAGATATATCTTTTTAGTAATATGAGAATCTTCATGTCCGAGACGGCGGGAGATTGTTTCAATGTCTACACCCTGTTCCGCCAAAAGAGACGTATGGGTGTGACGAAGGGTGTGAGGGGTGATCGTGCGCCCTAATGCCTTTTTAGATACCTGGTTTAACTGGTAACGATAGGTAGGATAGGCCAGAGGGTTTCCCTCCTGCTGAAAAACCAGATCATTTCCGTAAATGAGCTTATTTGCGAGCGCACATTTTTTCAGTTCTTTCGCGAGAGCAAATAACTCATCCTGAATGTACACACGTCTCTTCGAAGAGCGTGTTTTTGGTGAACTGCTAAGTTTGTTTATGTAATCATAATTAGTAGAAATGATAATATAGCGGTTCTTCAAATCAATATCATTTGCTGTAAGCGAAAGAGCTTCTCCAATTCTGGCACCGGTAAGGACCAGGAAGCGGGTAAGTGTTCGCCATGGTTCTTTTTTCATTTCTTTAAGAAGTTTTGCAACTTCGTCAGATTCAAGATATTTCTGTTCGATGTCTTCATCGGTACCTTCGAAAGGAGATTTTTTTTCCAATTTGTCCAGGTAAGACTTATCTTCGATATAGTCATTTTTAAATCCCCAAATTATCATTCTTTTAAATACAGAGATTCGTCCGGCAGCAAGTTCAAGATCTTCGCCAGGATCAACAATATGTTCCCTGACATAACGGGCAGTAAGTTTGTTTGCAATACAATCTGCTCCTAACATTTCCACAACCTTATGACTGTTTCTTTTCTCGGAGATATAAGAACTCTCCTTCCAGCGTCTTCTTTTGTCAGTTAGCCATTTTTCTCTGAGTTCGGCAAGAGTGATATTAGAAACAGTCCTTGCATCCAGTAAGGCATCTATTTTCGCAAGAAGTGCTCGCTGAGCGGACTTTCTGGCCTGTGCGGTATTCTTCTCTGTGGTGATAGAAACCTTCTTTTCCTTGCCTGTTATCGGGTCTGTGTAGCGTTCTACATGCTTGAACTTGCCGTTCTTTGTTTTCTCAGTCCACATATATATCATCCTTTCTGTGTAAAAAAGGGTATAAAAAATACACCCTGTTAAAAAGTCGGATGCTGTGGTATAATCTAGTTGCTAGGTTAGGTTATGCAGTCAGCATCCATGTTGACAAGTAATCTATGAAAAAGCCCGGTGTTGGTAGCACTGGGTTTTTCTTATTTATTCAATTCCATAATTCATATCCACAACTCCCAGCGGCTCAAAAAATATCATGTAATTATCTATTACAGTGCATTTCCCGTATTTTAAGAGATAGGCATCCAAAGCATCCTTTAAAAATGCTTCTGTAACATCCAGATGCTCTGCCATTTCGTGTAAGTTCTGACATCCATATTTGTAGGCGGATAATATACCGGATAAACCAATTTGTTTATTGTAAGCCCACATTCGGGCTTTTCGTTCTTGTTTTATATTCTCTACCTCTGTCTGGTCCAAGATGTTTCCGGCACTGGTATAATGATGTCCTAACTCTTCGGCAAGGACACAGGCTTTCTTTACCTGGGTGGGAATGTCCTTGCGAATTGCAATACATTTATCCCTGATCAGACCGTCATGAGTGGAGAGAGATACTTCTTTTACTGCCAGACCTTCTTGATCGGCAGAATCTAAAAGTTGTTCATATGTCAAGTGAGACACCACCTTTCTCTAACAATGTAACTGTATAAAGTAAAAGACACCCATGCAATAATTATTTATTACATGAGTGCCTTTCAACCATAATCAATATGGTTCTCTCCGTATAAGTATATTACTATACAGAGAAAAATATTTCAAATTTTAAAAGGTATTTTTTTTATTGTTTTAATAAATAATTTATCGCAAAAAACTAATTATTTTGTCTCTTAGAGTATCATACGGTATCATACAGTGTCATACGGTATCATATAGTATCAAATTTGTTATACTCTATCTCATCTTTAGGAAAATTAAGAAGCTTATCTAAATCCTCTAAATTTCGTATTCCCATTTGTCCACGAACATATTCAAATGCGTGAGGGTGAATTTTTGTTTGTAAATCATTCAACATAGATTTTAATTCATTTATAAATTGCTTATATTCATTTTTAGGTAGAAAGTATTTAAAATATACGATTAAGTCAAAAATTTTTTGATCTAAGTTTCTGGAATATCCGGAAGAAAGAATCCGAAAATATTTTTCTAATATTCGCCCAGAGCGTCCACGATGTTCACTTTTTCTGGTTAAACAATAAACTCTTTCATTATGAGCGCAGGAATTTCTGATTTTCCTCATCCAATGGAGAGAACCTGTTAATAATTTTACATTTGGGAGACCGTTATCATCCTCCAACCCATAGAGTTTACATAAAGCATGGGATACGTCTGTTTTACTACAACTTAATACATTGATAAATGTTGAAAAATTAATTACTTTAATCATGATCCACGTAGGAATTTGTTTATGGTTGTCCATATAAAATTTTACATAGTCTAGTCTGCTTTTGCTAAGTTCACTATATGCGTTGGAAATTACAGTCATTTTCTGCTGTAAAGTTTTATTTGGGGAATAGGCATTGGTATCATACCAAGGGATATTTCCATGTTCATTACATTCATCGAATTTATAACCTGTTAATGAACGGGTTTCCTCCTCTACTTGAGTTATGTAACGCAACAAAAAAGAACGCAAAGAATCATCAAATTTTTTTACCGCTTGGAGCTGATTGATTGAAGTTCCAGATATATAACAATGCTTACCAGCAGAATCACAACCACTTATAAAAGGATTTTTATAACCATTTACTATATTAAAATAGCCGGCACGAACTAATATTTTTTTATGGGAAGAGCCGTTGCAATCAATACATTTATCATTTCTAAGTTTTTTCATTTGTTGATTATATGTTAAAAAGAATTTATCTTCATTCATAGTAGAATAGTCCTCCTAAGTTACTTCCACAAACTATCATCATTCATAATATCTAAATCATTCTGTATCCCTTCTGGAGTCACTTCTATATCAGTACGCTGGTGGGCAGCAAGGAGTTCCTCTTCTTTAGTGATTGAAGAATTTTTCTGTTTTTGTTCATTAACAAATTTAGAAAATGTTTCTTGGTAAATACGAAGTCTTCTCTTAGATTCTTCTAAATCTTTAGAGCGGTTCACTTCAGAGATTGTAATTGTATCAATTAGTTCCTTTCCGTATTCGTCAAGTAATCTATAATTTTCTATATGTTCCTTTTCACCATATGATAAGGAAACATTAGAATCGGGATATATACCATATATATCATTTATTGAAACTTGTAAAATCTTACATACCTCAAAAAGAATATCTATAGTAGGACAATTAGCTCCCTGTTCCCAATTAGAAATCCGAGAGGGTGTTACACCTAATTTGTTAGCAAGTTCCTTTTGTGAATATCCCATTTTTTCTCTATATTTTACGATATTTTTTGAAATATTACGCTTAATAGTTGCTCCATCAATAGACATTTCAGATACCTCCTATAAATGAATCATAGCACAGAAAATATGTGAAATCAATAAAAAAATACAGAAAATCTGAAAACAGTATTGACAATACAGAAAAACTGTTATATGATGCAGATATACAGAAAATCTGTATTGATACAGAAAAATTGAAAGAGAGGTGAAAAAGATGCTCGGTAATAAAATAAAAGCTTATTTAGATAGGAATGGTATCAAATATTCTTTTGTGTCCTCTAAAACGGGGATTCCTATGAATATTTTAAGTCCGATGTTGAATGAGAAAAGAGAAATTAAAGCGGTGGAATATTTTGCTATATGCAATGCGTTAAGTGTTCCACTGGATAGCTTTGCGAGTGGTTCTGAACAGAAGGAGGCAGGATAATGAAGTTTGAAGACATAAGTTTTTACGTAACAATTGGGATGGCAATTGTAAATATTGCGGGAACAATATTCAAAATCACAAAGATAAAGAAAGAAGAACCCTTCTATAAAATTTATGAAGAGATTCTTCTTCAGCGGTTACTATTATGGGTATTGATTATACCAGTAGTACTTAATAAAGTTACCGTTTTTCTGTGGAGGTAGAAGTGCTAATTATAGAAAGTTTATCATCAATATCTTGGAGAAGCTTGGTTTGTTTTTTATCTTCGAGGGTTTGTTGATGAGCCTCTTTTAGCATTTGACTTTGATATTTGGCATTGGTTTTATCGGAAATATAATCGTGCCCGATTGTATAGATGAAACTGGCGATGGTGATTAGAGTAACAATCATTTCAAGATATTTCTTAAAAGTTGAAATGCTTATAGTTTTTGATTTTTGAGATGAAGTCATTGAACCTTCTATGAAAATATCATTTTCTTTTAAAACTGCAGTTATATTATTTGCAAGATTTTCCGAAACATCAACAGTATCGATATGTATATCTGCACTGTTTATATCATTTATAGTGCCAGAAGGGAGAACGACATCATTTGGATTAAAACTGTTTATTGTTTGAACTAACCCTTGTACTGCACGTAGTTGAGAAAGTGAAGGAAAGCAGGAAGCTTTACTCATTGGAGGAATGCCGCTTGATAATTTTTTTATTGTTAAGTGAGAAGCCGCAAGAGCACCTGCTGTTACGCCTTTTGGTAACTGGCTGGCGAAATTATTAGAAGCTAATGACATTGCTGAAGTAAGGGATTTGACAGATTTACTTCGGAGTTGAGATGATAGCGCAAGAGTTTTAGACATTTCTCCAAGCATTGTTTTAATGCCGGAAGATGGGATGGCAGCTTGAATTGATAATGCGCTTTGAAGCTGTGAAATAGTTTGATTCACACTAGGCATTGATGCGGTAGAGATTTTTAAGGAATCGTAATCCATGATAAAACCTTCTTTCTTTTATAATGTGAAAGAATTTTATCATAATATGAAAATTATTTCAATTAAAAAAACAGTCGGGAGGGATAAACATAGACGCAAAAAGACATGTCAGAGATGAAGAGAGATTAAATCAGGCATTGAACGGAAAACTTCCAAATTTCTTTGAGGATTTAAGCGAAGTATTGAGAAAGTACAATGTCGATTCAATACCTGAAATAGCTTTTGATTGCTGTAAGTACGTTCTGGAAGAAATCCATTTAAGAAAGGTTAATCTGCCAGAGTACAAGCTGTAATTGCTGGAACTAACATTTTTGGTTCTTTAAATTCAGAATTCCATTTCAAAATATGATAATTGAAATCGGATAAACTGGCGAGTGTGCTTCGTAATGCTTCCCAAGACTTTTGATCCATAGTAAGACCGCATTGAGGACAAACAGGCGGTGCATCTATGGAACTTTCCGCGAAACTTACTTGAAACATACAGCCACAAGAACAAGAAATAGTTGCTTTTGAATCCATAAAAAGTTCTCCTTTCATTTTACTCGGATGTTGCAGCATCCTGTAACAATATAATAGGGGGGATGTAAAAAAATGTCAATAAAAATATTGAAAAGGGGGTGACCCTTGTGGAAGGGATGGCACTTTTAGAAATTGTACATGGACAAATGTATTACTCAAACAAACAGCTCGCAGAGGCATTTGGTGTTTCTCTGGGGACTGTCCATCGTAGAAAGATAGGGATTGAAAAAGAACAGAAGAGATATGGTAATTATGCCATTATCTCTTCTGGAACAAATCTCTATGCCTACATAGATTACGATAGGTATCACAAAGACTTGGAAGACCCGATAATGAGAAAACACGTTCCAGACTATAATCCAGCAGAAATAGCTGCGTCTTGTGGCTACGGAAAGCGGATCAGGATGCTCAAATAAAAAAATGTGCCTGCGAGAGCGGCAACTCCCGATTGGGCACATAGCAAATAAATCACTTAAAGTATACCTCACGATGAGGAAAAAGAAAAGGAGAAAATTATGATTAATGCAGATGCAAAAACAGGAATAATAGCGAAAGCAGGCGATAACATTGTTTTGCTGTCTGATGTAGCTATGATTGGATATGTACTTAAAGAAACATCACCAGAGGGAATTTATACAGCATTTAAAGATGCATTTGTAATCGGGATGGAAAGCAAAGATGAGGAAGAAATGGCAAAACGACTGATAGAAGAGGTCCTGAAAGCTCCGTTAGTTAAAGAAGCATCACGCGAAAAAGCAGAAAAGGGTATTGAATCTGTGATCAAGGTATTGATGGAAGAGATTGGAACTGACGAAGATGATAATTAATTTTTTAATGCGTAAGTGGGAACAAAACGAGTTGGCTCTGGAGCAGGAGCCTACATCGTTTCTACTACTGAGACGCAAGGCAGCTTTGACAGAGTTAATCGCGATGGATATGAAAAAGAATGGAGTACATAGATGAAAACAATTAAGATAACAGCACACAATAAGATTTCTATCATAGATGTAGATTTTGGTGATTATAAAGCAATGCAGAAGGCTGTCGGTGGATATGTTGAGACCGTGGCAACAGAGCAGATGTACGATTTCTTTAAACGCCCTGTAATAATGCTCGTTGACGAAGAAGGGCACATGAAAGAATTAGAGCTTAATGTAATCGGTACAGTTTTTTACGGTATGGTACCTATTGTGGGCGATATTGTTCTGGCACAGCCGGCCGGCATGTACGGAGAAGACATGGAAGGTATTGGTGAGCCAGAGGAAACAATGCAAATGTTAATGCAGCGTTTTAGTTTTCTGGAGACAGCATGAAAAGAGAGCAACTTTCAACAGATATTACAAGAATCCAATTTGATTCCATGGAAGAGTGGCTGGTAAATCGTAAGGGCATCGGTGGTTCCGATGCCTCTGCTATCCTCGGACTGAATCCATATAAAACAAATCAGGAACTGTGGATGGAGAAGAAAGGACAGATGTCTCCTGCGGATATCTCAGACAAACCATATGTCAAGTATGGAAACGATGCGGAGCCACTGCTTAGAGCATTGTTTGCTTTAGACTATCCGGAATACAAAGTGGAGTATTACGACAACAACATGATCATCAATAAAAAATATCCCTGGGCACATGCCTCACTGGATGGTGAACTGATGGATCCAGATGGACGGAGAGGCATTTTAGAGATCAAGACAACAAATATCTTACAGTCTATGCAGTGGGAAAAATGGGATAACCGGATACCGGACAATTATTACATACAGGTCCTTCACTATCTCTTAGTCACAGAGTATGACTTCGTAGTGTTAAAAGCACAGCTTAAGCGTGTAAGAGATGGGGAAGTGAGGCTGACAACGAAACATTATCACATTGAGAGGGAAGAAGTCCTCTCGGATATCAAGATGTTAAAAGAAGAGGAGGAAGCGTTCTGGCACAGCTTGCAAAGCGGACAGGAGCCAGGACTTCTTCTTCCGGAAATTTAAAAAGGAGAAATAGCGATGGAGTTAAAGATTTATAACCCACAGGCAGACGGCTTTTTAAAAGCAATCGATTGGAGCGATCGCCGCTCTTTCCATGGGTAAGGATTTGAACACCGGAGAAGTTGATTGCGTAGAGATTGGAAATCAGTTCCCTGGACAGCTTTCCTTCGGAGATGTAGAGGCCGTAGATACGGGAGAGCCCGTAAGAGGATATGACCCGTCTACCGGAGAAATTTATGAAATGGAACCAAACAATAAAGTTACTGATTTAAGAGCAGTTAAATAGGAGGAAATTAATAATGGGATACGATTTAAAAGAGGCAATGGATTTTTTAGTAACACTTAACGATGAGGCAAGAAAGCCACACATAACAGAAATCGCAGGAAAGACATACTGTGATAAGAACCTTGTTAGATATGGTAAAGAAGAAATGGCTTCTCCGCTGACTGCCACAAGTTTAAATTCGCTCATTGATTATATCAATGAGAAACAGAATGAGTTCAGAGAATCTATGATTATTCATGTAGAATCTCCTACAAAAGTTCGTCTTCTTTCCGGCCTTACAAAAGAAAGAAATAGAGAAGAACTGTTCACTGTAACAACAAATCCGAACGGATTTCAGTTTGATTATCCATATGATCAGGAATGTTTCATCATTAATATGCAGACTGCTTTCGAGCAGACAAAGGAAACAGCGATTATCCTCACAGTGGCCGGTAATGTCGAAAATAAAACTGTAGCGAATTACGGAGATGATGGAACAAGTCAGAAGGCTACAATAAGCAAAGGAATCGCAGGAAAAGAGGATGTGATTGTTCCAAATCCGGTAATACTTCGCCCATATCGTACCTTCCTTGAAGTTGAACAGCCAGAGAGCAAGTTTATATTCAGAATCAAAGAAGGAAGAGACGGAACCCCGATGTTTAAGCTCATCGAGGCAGACGGAGGTCTCTGGAAATACGAAGCAGTGGCCTCCATTAAGGCTTTTCTGAAAGAACATATTGATTCAAATCTTGATATCGCAATTATTGGTTAAGCATTATGTCAGAAATCACTTTCACGGTCCCCGGCCCTCCGAAAGGAAAGGCCCGGGCCAGAACCGTACATACAGGCGGTCGAACATTTTCCTACACTCCGGAGGGAACAGTTTTGTATGAGAATTTAGTAAAGACTTATTTCTATCAGACCGAGGCGCATCCCTTTGATGCGGATGAGGAGCTTAAAGCAAATATCATAGCATATTACCCGATCGCAAAGAGTACGAGCAAGAAAAAGCGGCAGCAGATGCTTGCCGGTCTTATCCGGCCGACAAAGAAGCCGGATTTAGATAATGTTATAAAGAGTATCTTAGATGCGTTAAACAAGGTCGCTTATCATGACGATACGCAGATTGTTTCGCTGTCTGTAGAGAAATTTTATTCAGACTCTCCAAGAGTGGAGGTCGCTATAAGCAGCATATGAGAAAGGTGGTGGCTTAATGGGCCGCAAAGCCAAGACAGGGCTTAGTTACTTTTCTAAAGATGTTGATTATTATGATGATTTTAAAATCATGGACCTGATGAATGAGTATGGTCCATTAGGGCAGACGATTTATGATGTGCTGCTTTGCATGATTTATCATGAAGGTTATTACTTAGAGGTTCCCAGTATGGAGCAGTTAGCGGTAAAAATAATCAAAACCATCGGGAACCGCTGGGTAAAGAAAAAAGACTTTGTGTTGCAAGTGATTTATTATTGTGCGGATATAGGGCTGTTTGATAAAACCCTCCTTAATCAAAATATTATCACCTCTGCTGGAATTCAGCGACGCTACGATTCAGTGACTGTTAGGAACAAAGTCAATAAAGATAAATATCGGTTGGTTGATAAAAACGGTCAACCTTTATTAAATGCACCCCAAAATCCTATTTCTGCAACAGAAACAACGATTTCTGCAACAGAAAAGACGATAAATGATGCAGATATTCAACAAAATAAAAGAAAAGAAAATAATACTTATATATATTATAGCAATCCGGAACTTAACAATGCCTTTGAAAAATATATCTTGATGAGAAATCAGCAGCAGCGTACCCCGTTGATGAAAGAACAGATAGAAGCACTGAGGCAGGAACTTTCTTCCTTGGGGAAGGATGAGCAGGAAAGAATCCTGATCTGTAAGACTGCATTTATCAGAGGGTGGAAGGGATTCTATCCTTTGACGAAGAAGAAAAGCAGCTCATCAGGCAGAAGCTCCGGGAAAGCTAATAAACCAAGTAACAACAATTTTCATAATTTCGAGGGCAGAGATTATGATTATGCAGCGATAGAGAAAAAACTTACGGGAGGCAATTAAAGTGGCAAGGATAGATAAACTGGAACGTGCAAGACAGGAAGGAATGTCTTATGCGCTAGAAGTTGCAAGAAAAAAAGGGATCGAAGGACTAGAGGAAGAACTTCGCATGAGGGGCATTACCGGGATTCCGATCGGAGTCAGCCGCTCTGCTGTAGATAAGGTGATAGAGAACATAAAGAATCAGACACTGGATACTGTAAATATCTTAACAGCAATGACATTACATGATGAATTTGGATTCGGAGCAGCCAGGATAGAGCGTTTCCGTAAACGGTTTGATTTTAAGACAGAGTGCCTGATGGAGGATTATGTTACCTGGCTGGAGATGATAGACGCATTAAAAAAAGAGACAGGTCTTGAATATGCTATTCGGATGAATGATAAAGATGTGAAGCACAAAGAGCCGGCACGAAAACAGGCAGTTCCCCATGCCAGCAGACAGCATCGAAGAAATACAGAACGCAGTGCAAAGCGAATTGCCAGGAAGGCGAAAAAGCTGGACACCCTCCGGGGTTAAGGATAGATACACATTGCAGTAACTTGTTGACCGCTCCATGATACAACACGGAGCTATATGCCATTGATTCCCCGACAGAAGTCGGGGAGAAAGGAAACAATGAAGAAAGTTAAAATAGATATCCCGTTAGAACTTTATACGGATAACGTGAGAAAAATTATTGAGCGCAGCCTTCGTGATTTGGACGCAGAGCCGCCTTACATAGCATCTTTCTTATGCGACCCTAAGTTTACCGAGAAAGATTTAGAGACTGCATTGCATCTCTTAGAAAAGGCAAAAACAGAAACAACAAAACAAAAGTTTATTAGAGCAGAGCTAGAAGCCAGAAAAGAAGTAGTTAATCCGGAAGTATTCCCAGAAGACTTAAGAAAGGACTGGGAAGATATGCGAAAAGCTGCAGAAAGGAGAAGAAAGAGATGATTGACGAAAAAAGACTCATTAAGGAATGTGAAGAGAGATTACTTGTAGGCACAAACGTAATTAAGCTGATTGAAGAGCAGCCTAAAATTTGTGAATGGATACCGTTAGAAGAAAAAACACCCGAGAACGGAGAACATGTATTGTTATCATTTGCAAATGAGAAGCAGAATCCACTTGTAGGTACTTGGAAAGTAGATGATGAGGGAGGAGCTTTTTATGCTCCATTTACAGGCAGAACATATGCGTCTTTAGGCTATTTCGTAAGTGCATGGATGCCATTGCCGGAACCGTACAAACCAGAGGACATAAAAGAAGCACCTTGGAAAAATAGAGCATTAGGTGATTTCATGAAAGGAGCAAACAGATGATTAATCCATGCGTGAAATGTCCCGAAAGAGACCGTTGCGAGGGAATGAATCAGCCATGTAAGCAAGGTAAAGCTTACCAGAGATGGAAAGCCGGCTGCAAGAGAGTGGCGGAGTATACGAAAAGGGTGAACAAGAGGAAGAAGTAAATTATGAGCCACGAATACAGAATATTAGAACAAATGCTTATCAAAGGACAAATAAGCCGCCAGGAATTTAAAGAGAGGATAGATATCGAATATGGCAAACTGGAGCAGGAGCTTATGAACGATGAAATCACACCGGATGAGCATGTTGAGAGATATAATGCTTTGATGGAGTTGGAACCTCAGTCGTTTGGACCACCGGCATTACATGAACATATTTGAAGGAGTGATAAAAATAAAGAGCCTTTTAAAATACCCTGGAAGTAAATGGAGGATTGCTAGTTGGGTATCCTCTTATTTTCCAGAACATCGTAGTTATCTGGAGCCATTCTTTGGCTCCGGAGCTGTATTTTTTTCTAAGCAGCGTTCGGACATAGAAACGATTAATGATTTGGATGGGAATGTTGTTAACTTATTTTATTGGGTGAAACATGATCCAGAAAAGCTGGCCCATGAAGTATATTATACTCCATATGCACGACAGATATATGATAATGCATATTTGCCAAATGCTAAGGAAAGCAGTTTGGATAAAGCAGTCAAATTTTTAATTCGATTGAATATGGGCTATGGTTTCCGTACTACAGGAGCTAAAGTCGGATGGAAAAATGATGTACAAGGAAGAGAAAAAGCATATGCAGCTTTAGATTGGAAAAGCCTACCGGATAGAATTATTGAGGTAACAGAACGACTTAGAGGGGTACAGATTGAGAACAGACAAGCCGTAGATGTCATTTCTAAGTTTAATTATGAGAATGTATTGATTTATTGTGATCCACCGTATCTGTTCGATACACGAAGTGGTGGAAGGCAGTATAAAAATGAAATGACAGAAAGCGACCATGAACAATTATTGTATATGTTAATGGAACATAAAGGACCAGCTTTAATTAGTGGGTATGAATCGGAGTTATATGATTCATTATTGAAAGATTGGCATAAAGAAAATAAAATGAATTATTCTCAAGCAGGAAGTAAAAAACAAGAAGTGCTGTGGATGAATTTTGAACCGCCAGAACAGTTGTCAATTTTTGATTTAGTTACAGAGGAGGATAAAGCCAGATGAAACAGCTTAGTCTTGAAGATATCAATCTTGATATGATACCGATTAATGTACTGCAAGATGTTGATAAGCGAATAGCTGACTGGAGAGCAGGCGGAGGCAAAGACTCCGATGCATACATCCAGAATCAGTTAAGATATTTAAAACGGGTCGAGTTGATGGCAAACAACGCCGCGGATACGCTCACATATTTTTAAACAGGAGGAATACAGATGAGTATAGCAGAAGCAATAGTAATTATAGCAGCATTAATTTATACAGGATTTGTATTTTACATACTTAACAAGTGAGGTGGTAGGATGGATACACGAAATCACGAACATTACAAAGACAAAACAGCGCATGATGCGATTAAGGCAGCGGATAAGCCGCCGGATTCAGTAACAAGAACAATTAATGCTATGAAAGCAGTAGCGGCAATAGATGAGTTTGAAGTATTTGGACGAATCAAACTCAGAGATAAGAAAACAGGCAAGATTTATAGATAGCAGGAAAGAGGTGATTTCGTTGGAAAAGTCAGTCCTGATCCAGTACTGCGATATGCAAGCGGAGATAAAAGAGTTAAGGAGACTCATAAAAATGACGGAGGAGCGATTAGAGAAGATTGAGAAAGAAGGAGCGGTGAGCGATGTAGTAAGCGGAGGTATGGGAGGAATACAGCATTTTACGGTTGAAGGTTTTCCGGTTCCGGGGTATACTAAAGCAAAGAATTTGCTCATATCGAGAAAACAACGTCTAAAGATGAAAGAGGAAGAACTTCTCGAACTTACCAACCAGGCAGAAGAATACATAGAATCTATCGAAAAAAGCGAACTTCGCATTATGTTTCGCCTGTACTATATCGAAGGATTGACTTGGGCACAAGTAGCTTACAGAATGAATAATCTATTTCCCAAAAGAAAAGTAACTTACACTGAAGAGAATTGCAGGAAAAGAAATTTTAGATTTTTCGAAGAAAATTTAAAAATGTCCCCCAATGTCCCCTTAAAGTGTGATAAAACTTAAAGTGGAGACAGAAGAAAGCGCATCCTTTTATCTTCTACTTCGTGAGATATTTTTTATCAGAGAGGCACCCTGTATTTTACAGGGTGTTTTTCTTATGCAATTTAACGACACAATGTACAGCACCTGCAATCCATAGTTAACACAAGTTGTGGTATTTGTTAACCTCCTTTCTATCAGGCGGCAACCGGCTGTCTAGTAAGGTGCTGGCATGCGTGTTTTAATTCTCCCCTTAGCTCAGTGGTAGAGCATAAAGTAATGTCCCAGGTTCGATTCCTGGAGGGGATATTTCCAAAACAAAAACGAATGAGAGGTGGTGGTGATGCCGAGGAAGCCGGATGAGAGGATAACGCAGGCAAAAGAATTATACTTAAAAGGACGGAAGCTAATTGAAATCGCAAGTCAGTTAGGAGTTCCGGAAGGAACAGTCCGAAGTTGGAAAAATAGATATAAATGGGATTGCAACGTTGCAAAAGAGAAACGCAACGTTGCGAAAGCAAAGAAAGGCGGTCAGCCAGGTAATAAGAATGCCGTAGGCGGCAAGGGCGGAGCCGCTCCAAAACAAAATAAAAACGCAGAAAAGCATGGTTTCTTCTCGAAGTATCTTCCGGAAGAAACCTTTTCTATTATCCAGGACATTGAGAAGAAAAATCCTCTTGATATTCTCTGGGAGAATATACAGATTGCTTATGCAGCCATTGTAAGAGCACAGCAGATCATGTATGTAAAGGACCACGAGGATAAGACGATTGAAAAGATAGAGGAAAAAGAGGGAAATGTTATAGGTGAAAAATGGGAGGTACAACAGGCATGGGATAAACAGGCAACATTTTTAAAAGCACAGGCAAGGGCACAGGGAGAATTAAGGTCCTTGATAAAGCAATATGATGAACTGCTGCATAGCAATTATGAACTTGCAACAGAGGAGCAGAAGGCTAGGATCGAGCAGATTAGGGCGAAGACGGCAATTATATCTGGTGTGGATGAGGAAGAAACAGAAGATGATGGCTTCTTAGAAGCACTTAAAAGCGAGGTATCTGAAACTTGGGAAGAAGAGTAAAGAAAGCAGCTTTTAAATTTAGACCATTTTCCCGTAAACAAAAGAAAATTCTTACCTGGTGGATGCCAGAATCACCAGTTCATGACATGGACGGCATCATAGCAGATGGAGCAATTAGGTCAGGAAAGACAGTTTCTATGTCGCTCTCATTTGCTATGTGGGCAATGGAATCGTTTGATGGTCAAAACTTTGCGATGTGTGGAAAAACAATCGGTTCTTTCAGGCGAAATGTTTTGTTTTGGCTGAAACTGATGCTTAAAAGCCGCGGTTACTATGTAGAAGACCATAGAGCGGACAATCTCGTAATTGTTCGCAGAAATGGAAAGGAAAATTATTTTTATATTTTTGGTGGCAAGGATGAACGCTCACAAGACCTCATTCAGGGTATTACCCTGGCAGGGGTCTTTTTTGATGAAGTTGCCTTGATGCCGGAAAGTTTTGTCAACCAGGCAACAGGACGATGTTCCGTAGACGGTTCAAAGTACTGGTTTAACTGCAATCCGGATGGACCTTATCATTGGTTTAAAACTGATTGGATTGATAAAGCAGAAGAAAAGAAGATAGTATATCTTCATTTCACGATGGATGATAACCTCAGCCTATCGGAGCGGATTAAGAAGAGATACCGCTCCATGTATACCGGTGTGTTTTATAAACGGTATATCTTAGGCCTTTGGGCTGTAGCGGAAGGTATTATCTATGATATGTTCAGTGAAGAAAAGCACGTCATATCAGAGTCGCAGAGCTATGTCGGTAGGAAGTATGTAAGTGTTGATTACGGTACCCAGAATGCAACTGTTTTCTTACTCTGGGAGAAGAACCGAAAAGGGCAGTGGGTTGCTACAAAAGAATATTACTATTCTGGAAGAGATGAAGCGGAACAGAAAACAGATGGTGAGTATGCGGATGATATGGAAGAGTTCGTCAGTGGGATTGAAATAGAATCAATCATTGTAGATCCGGCCGCAGCTTCCTTTGTTGCAGAGCTAAAAAAAAGGGGCTTCAAGGTTAAGAAAGCAAAGAACGATGTTCTCGATGGGATACGTTTTGTTGGAAATCTTCTTAATCTGGGAGTTTTATTGTTTCTTAAAGATTGTAAGGAAACGATTAAAGAATTTGGTTCCTATATCTGGGATGAAAAGGCAGTGGAACGTGGAGATGATAAGCCGGTAAAGCAGCACGATCACTGCATGGATGCTGCACGATATTTTGCTTATACCATCATTAGACGGGAACGAAAATGGAGTTGAGATAGATGATAAAAGAATTTATCGAAAGAATAGGGCAGGTGATTAGAAAGATGCTCGGAAGAGAAAAAATAAAAGATGCCATCGGGGTTGAGGTAGCGGTATCTGACAAAATGGCGAATGGGATTGATCTCTGGGCTAAGATGTATAAAAATGAGCCGCCCTGGAAGGAAAAGAATATAAAGCTTTGTGGATTGCCTGCTGCTATTGCCGGAGAGTTCGCAAGACTTGTTACGCTGGAACTGAAAACAGAAGTTACAGGAAATGACTTCATTAACGAAGAGTACCAGGCAGTTGTTAGTGACATCCGTAAATATACAGAGTATGCCTGTGCTAAGGGCGGGTTAGCAATGAAACCTTATGCATCAGAAGGGCATATAGAGGTAGATATGGTTCAGGCAGACAGGTTCTTCCCTACGAAGTTTAATTCTAGAGGAGTTACGGCAGCGGTATTCGCTGAGAGCTTAACGGTAGGGAAAAAGGTATATACCAGACTGGAATATCATCAACACGAAGGCACAATGTATCACATAAACAACAAAGCTTTTGTAAAACAGGATCTTGACAATGTTGAGGTTTTGGGGAAAGAAGTTCCTCTTACTGCTGTACCGGAATGGGCTAATCTGCAGGAAGAAGTTACGCTTAAGAATGTAAAGATGCCACTGTTTGCCTATTTCAAGATTCCTAATGCGAACAATGTGGATGATACATCACCTCTTGGTGTTTCTGTATATTCCAGAGCTATCAATGACATTAAAGAGGCGGACAATCAGTGGACAAGACTCCTTTGGGAGTTTGAGGGTTCGGAGCTTGCGATTGATGCAGACATTACCTTGTTTAAAAAGGATGATAAGGGAAATTATGAGTTTCCAAAGGGCAAGGACAGACTGTTTCGCATGATGGACCTTGATGATAATGCCGAGAAATATAAAGTGTTTGCACCGGCTATTCGTGATGAGAACCTTATTAATGGATTTAATGCGATTCTTCGCAGGATAGAGTTTAATGTAGGGCTTGCTTACGGGACATTAAGTGATCCAAATACCGTTGATAAGACCGCAGAAGAGATCAAAGCAAGTAAGCAGCGTTCCTATAGTACAGTATCCGATATCCAAAAGTCATTACAGACTGCATTAGAACAGTTAGTATATGCTATGGATGTCATGGCTCAACTTTCTGGACTTTCTGGCAGAAAGAAATACGAGATGAGCTTTGACTGGGATGATTCTATCGTAATTGATAAAGAACAGGAACTTGCCAGTATGCAGCAGGATGCGGTTGCCGGCTTTATCCGAAAAGAATTATACGTTGCAGCCAAGTATGGTGTGTCAGAAGAGGAAGCTTTGAAAATGATGCCGCAGCAGGATGAACGTTTTCAGATAGCAGAAGAATAGGTGGTGTTTTATGCTAGAGCCGGAATACCTTGAAAAATTTTCAGATCAGCTACTTGCCCTGGTTGATGCGTTAAGCACAGCGATTATAGCAGATATGTCAAAACGTCTTGTAAAAACCGGAGAAATAACGGAAACTTCAAGACGACAAGCAGAAATTTTGCAGGGAGCGGGGCTCCTTTATAAGGATGTTCTAAAGCGTGTTTCGCAGGTTTCTGGATATATGAATACAGAAGTGGAAAGAGTTTTTGAGGAAGCGGGAGTAAGAAACCTCAAGAATGAAGCAGTTATTTATAAAGCTGCAGGTGAAAAAGAGATAAAACTTCATCAGTCAGAAACGATGCAGAAGATTCTTGCAGCAAATGTAAGAAAGACAAAAGAAGAGATTAATAATCTTACTTTAACAACGGCTGTTAAAACGCAAAGTGCTTACATAACCGCTTGCAATAAAGCAATGATGAAAGTACAGACCGGGGCTTTTAGTTATGATAAAGCGATTGCGGATGCAATTAAGGAAGCAGCGGTGCAGGGAACCGAGGTTTTATATCCATCCGGGCATGTAGATAAGTTAGACGTAGCAGTAAGGAGAGCCGTTCTAACCGGGGTAAATCAGTCGGCAGCGGAAATGAATCTTCAATATGTCAAAGAGTCTGGCTGTGATCATGTAGAAACAACCGCTCATTCAGGAGCAAGACCAACTCATGCAGTGTGGCAAGGAAAAGTCTTTTGTGTTTCTGGAAAAGATAGCAGATATCCTCCATTTTATGAAAGTACCGGATATGGAACTGGTGCGGGGCTTTGCGGCTGGAACTGTCGGCACAATTTTCATGCGTTCTTTCCTGGAATATCTACACCAGCTTATTCACAGGAAATGCTTGACGATTATAGTGCCAGAAAGTACGAGTACAATAGTAAAAAATATACAGAGTATGAGTTGAGTCAGATGCAGCGCTCACAAGAAAGGAAGATAAGAGCAACAAAAAGAAAACTTACAGGGTATGACGCTGGAATAAAAAATACAGATAGTAATACATTAAAAGCAGAGCTGACAAATAGGTTTGAAAGTGAGTCGGCAGAGTTAAAAAAGCAGGAGAAATCTCTTAAAAAATTTTGCAGGCAAACCGGAAGAAGATATGAGTCTGCAAGGACACAAGTTCATGCAGTATTGGACTCAGAAGGAAATATCGTTGGATTTAATAAAAGCGTTGCACAGAAAGCGGTATGGGCAAGTAAAAGACATACATCTAAGATGCAGATGGCGGAGCAGCTCAATAAGTTGTCGGATGAGGAAAGATTGGCAGTGCAAAGATATACAGGCTTTGCCGCTCACCGGGTAAACCGGGCACTGTATTCCGGCAAGTCGCAAATGATTGAAAAAGAGTGGGAGTATATGAACTTATTGGATTCTGCATTGGATAAGGGAGTTGCTGAGCATAAGATGGTCGTTCATCGAGATACGATACCAGAGTTCTTGAATATATTTCCAAAGAACTTCAAATATTCCGATAAAGATATGGAGCTGTTAAAGGGTAAAGTATTAACAAACATTGGGTACACTTCAACATCTTTTAGAGACATTCAATATAAAGGAAGAAATGTGCATCTCGAAATGGAAGTACCGAAGGGATATAGAGGTTGTCTATATATAGAAAATATAGCGACCAGAAAATACAAAAATCAGCAGGAAGTATTGTTTAAAAGAGGATTGCGCTATATAATAAAAGATATCAAAAAGGAGAATGGTAGGTATTATATAAAAGCGGAGGTACTCTAATGAAGGAGAAGGGCTATTATTATGATGATGATGGAAAATATTGCGAAATAGAAACAGGACCAAGTTTTGAAGATTTCCCAGGCATGGCTCAGGTTGTAAGTCCAATACCATTATGTGATGCTTGTAAAAAATCAGATTTTGATGAGAATAGAGATTTAACAGTATGTAAAGCATACGGAAAAATACCAAAGAAATATTCGGATGCCAAAGATTATAATTGTCCGTATTTCGATAACGCAAATAATGTTTGGTATTTGGCGATTAAAGATAAAATTGCGGAAAGTCAGAAGAAAGAAAAATAATAAATTTGAATTTAGCACGCTCGATATATCGGACGTGTTATTTTTATATTCATTTTTAAGAAAAGGAAGGTAAAAGAACATGAAAATGACATTTAAAGAAGCATTTGAAGCAATGAAACATGGAGCAAAGGTAAAACTTCCGGGATGGAACGGTTACTGGTGTTGGGATGACAAAAAACAGACGATTATGATTCATTGTAGACCTAAAGATTCTGATGCAGGGCAGGGAGAAGTCCTTGATATCCGTGAAACACAGAGAGTAGAATATACTTTCATGCACACACAGAGAGACGATTGGACGATTGCTGATGAAGAGAATTGTGGTGTTCTCGGCGGTCAGTCAACATTTGGATTTGGAGATGCTATCCGTTATCTGAAAAGAGGACTTAAGGTGGCACGTAAAGGTTGGAATGGTAAGAAGCAGTACATTCAGCTTGCTACTGGTATTTCTTATAAGACAGCAGATGGAGAAATTGTAAACTGTGAACATGATGCTATCGGAAACATGGCTATTTCATTTGTCGGAACATCAGGAGTGCAGATGGGATGGCTCGCAAGTCAGGCAGATATGCTTGCAGAAGATTGGGTATTTGCAAATTGCGCCGGCACAATGAAAGGAGAAAGACATGATCATCACAGGAATGGCACACTTTGAATCAGTGTGCAAAAGAAAATTGGTTGAATGGTATCGCAAAAACAAAGCGTGTGTAGAGATTGACCTCAGTAATGTATATTGTCTGGTCTTGTAAGACATTACAAAATTACAAGTGTCTTGCATCAACAACAATTTCGGGTGACGGCATCTATGCCGAATATACCTATAACGGAGACAAACAGGAACTTTACGAAGATGTGTATGGAAAATTAACAAATACATGTCACACAGAAGAATAGGAGGTGATCCAAATATCTCCCACCAGCAGGGTTAAACTGGAAATTGGTCAGCAGATGAGACCTTAAACAGTCGGTTCGTGGCGGTCGGTTACACGCCTAAAACAACCTAATACGAAAGGAGCAGGAGACATGAAAACAGAATTTTTAAAGAGCCTTAATCTTTCCCAGGAAGTGATTGATAAGATTATGGCTGAGAACGGAAAAGACATTGCAGTAGAACAGAAAAAAGCAGAAAAAGTTATCCAGGAAAGAGACAGCTATAAGTTAAAGGCAGAATCCCTTGAAACACAGGTAAACGATGCCAATACCGAAATCCAGAAGTTTAAAGACATGGATATTGATGGAATTAAAAAAGCAGCGGATGACTGGAAAGAGACGGCAGAAAAGGCAAAGGCCGATGCGGATAAACAGATTTCCCAGATGAAATTTGATTATGCATTATCCGCAGCGCTGACCGGAGCAAAAGCCAAGAATACCAAAGCTGTCAAGGCACTTCTCGATATGGATGGACTGAAATTCAATGATAATGATGGGAAAATCGTTGGATTAGATGAGCAACTTGCTCAGATTAAGACAGATAATGATTATCTGTTTGAAAGCGATGAGCCGGCACCAGAGTTTGTAAAAGGGACAAATGGCGGTTCTGGCAATGTCGGAGGAAAGAAACCGAGTGAAATGACATATACCGAATTGTGTGACTATATGGCACAGAATCCGGGAGCAGAGATTTAAAAAAAGGAGTAGAAAATGGCAGGAGAGAAATTTGATTCCAAATCATTCAATCCTCAGGCATTTGGCGCCTATACAGAGAGGATTCCAAATTTAAAAAGAAATGAACTGATTAAATCGAGAGCCTTAAAGGGTAATCAGGATATCAGGAACACATTTAGTTCTCAGACCGGAACAGTTTATGCGGTCTTACCAATGCATGGACTGATTGGCGGGGACGCACAGAATTATGATGGCGAGACAGATCTTGAATCTGAAAACACAGATACATTTGAAAGAGGGGTTGTTGTTATTGGACGTATGAAAGGATGGACAGAACGAGACTTTTCTGAGGATGTAACCGGAGGAGTCAGTTTCATGGATAATGTTGCCGCCCAAGTTAATGACTATAAGGCAGAACTTGACCAGACGACATTGGTAAAAATTCTGGAAGGTATCTTTGCAATGACAGGAGCGGAGAACTTAAAATTTGTACAGAATCACACATCCGATATCACGGGAGAGACAGCAACGGATAAGGATGGAAACGTAAAGAATGTAGTTCAGGCGGACACATTAAATACCGCATTACAGAAAGCAGCAGGAGACAATAAGTCTAAATTCACGATCGCAATCATGCACAGTGCTGTAGCAACAAATCTCGAAAACCTGAAGCTGTTAAAATATATGACTCAGACAGATGCAAACGGAGTTGAAAGAGACTTAACTCTTGCAACATGGAACGGACGCTTAGTTCTGATTGATGATTCTATGCCAACGGAAGCTGTTGCAGCAGTAGCAGAAAGTGGAACAAAAGGAAGCCCAGGATACGTTGCACCACAGGAAGCCTACACTAAATATACAACTTTTGTTCTTGGTGATGGTGCTTTTGATTATGAGGATATTGGTGCAAAAGTGCCGTATGAAATGTATCGTGATCCAAAGAAACACGGCGGAGAAGATACTCTCTATATGAGACAGAGAAAAGTATTTGCACCATATGGAATCTCGTTTACAAAGAAATCCATGACAGCTAAATCTCCTGCAGATGCTGAATTAGCAAATGGAGCTAACTGGGAACTTGTTAACAATGGCAAATCTGGATCCGCCAAGAAAACAATCAACCATAAAGCAATTCCTATTGCAAGAATCATTTCGAGAGGATAGAGGTGATTTGTATTGGTAAGATATGCAGATTACGCATTCTACGTAACCGAATTTGCCGGTAACATCATTCCAAACGAGGAGTTTCAGCGGGTAATTGCAAAAGCGAGTGCATATATCAAAAATATTACTTTCTCAAGAGTAGATGAAAGTAATGTTCCGGAAGAAGTAAAAGCTGCAGCTTGTGCTGCAGCAGAGATTATTTATAACACAGAGGCATCGAACGCCGGATCCAGAGAAAAGGAAGTAAAATCTGAATCTGTAGGAAATGTCTCTGTTTCTTATATCACGGAACAGACAGATGGAGAACTGAGAGAAAAAATTCTGCAAAAGAAGATGTATGCTGCCGCATATACATATCTGGTACCAACAGGGCTTCTTTACAGGGGGTGTTTATAATGATTACAAACGCATCCATAACGATTTACAATAAAGTCTATGACAGAGAAGAAGGTAGCAATAAATATTACCGGACGATATTAAAAGGCGTGAACTGGCAGGACGTTACAAAGGTTTTACCTTCGGATTCCGGAGTAATCAGTGCAGACGTAGCAGAAGTATACGTCCCGTTCTTGGTAGATACAAGAAAAAGATATCGCTCCCCAGTAAATTTTGCATCTGCACAAGATAAAAGTGATTTCTTCACATTTGCACCAGAGGACATTGTTGTTAAGGGGGAGATAATGGACGAAATCACAAGACAGAAGGATGTAGAGCATCTGAAAGACAAGTATGGCAGTGTTAGAGTAATCGCTGTTGTTGAGACAAATGACAACGGCAGTCCCGCATTACAGCATTGGAAGGTGACAGCGGAATGAAAGTAAAAGTCACTTTAGACCCAGCTACTGTACTGGCAAATAGAAAGCTTGGAAAAGACGGACAGGCGCAGAGGTTTACGGTAAGCGAAGTTAGACGCCAGACAGACCCATACGTTCCGTTTTTGAACGGACCCCTTAAGAATACAGCCGTAGAACATGAGGATTCTATTGAATATGTCACTCCATATGCGCGAAGGCAGTATTATGAACATAAAGGAAAAGGACTCAGAGGAAGCCAGTGGGAGAAGCGGATGTGGGCGGATAGAGGGCAGGAGATAACGCAAAGCGTGGCTGACTACATCGGAGGAAAGGTAAAATGACAGTAATAGAAGCGGTACGGGAGATTATAAAAAGATGCCCGTATCTGGATGAATATTATAAAAGTTTAGGCATAGACAGACTTGGAAAGGATAGCACAAGTTATTCTATTGAGTCTGTGCCGGCACAACAGATATTGAAAAGAGACATTGTTGGGAATACCACCCGGCAGTGTCTTTTTAATTTCGCCAGTAGGGAAATCTACACAGAAGAAGTAAGGCAGAATCTTGATAATATTGGATTCTTCGAACTTTTTTCTGACTGGTTAGAACAGGTAACAAATGAAAAAGATTTTCCGGAATTGAACGATGGAAAAACAATTAAGAAAATTGAAGCAATCACAGGTGGATATGTGTTTGATACAGAACTGGATAAGGCAAAGTATCAGATACAGTGCAGAATTATTTATGAACAGGAGGCTAGAAGATAATGGCAAGCGTAAGTAAAGAAGTAAAACAGAGATATCAGGAAGTGGCATATATTCAGGTAGGAGAAGCGTATGAATTAGCCGGTACCGGATTTGAAAAATTAGATGAAGAACCAGGAGCGCAGACTTCGTCAAAGAAGTATATCAATGATAAGTCTTCTACATCTTCTATTACCTCTTACGAGGGAACGCATCCATTTACAGCGGACCAGATTCTTTCAGAAAAGGTAATTGAGGATTTTGTATCTATTGGAAAGCTAAGAAAGACGGGAAGGGATGCGGAACGTTCTTTAGTGCGTGTTGATTTAGATAAACCAGTAGCCTCAAAAGAAAATACTTTTGAGGCAAGATGTTTTAATACTGCTGTAGAGATTTCTTCCTTTGCTGATAATGATGGAGAGCTGCAGGTAGAGGGTACGCTTCACGATAAGGGTGATCCGGTAGAAGGTACATTTGATACAAAAACAAAGATGTTTACAGCGAAAGAATCAGCATAGAAAGGAGAAAGCGGCATGAATAAGACATTTCAGTGGAATGGAGAGAAGTTTTATTTCTCGGCATTGGAAGCAGAGACAAAAAGAAAATTTATTCCCGAAGCAACAAAAACAGCAAAAGCACTTGAAGACTATGAAAAAGATGTCGTAGGAGTAGGGAATCTTCTTAGTGCGGATGATATTATTGCAGAATGCAAAATTATTGATGCTTTTCTTGATACTATATTAGGAGAAGGAGCCGCCGAGAAGATGTTTAAAGGACATGACCTGGGAGAACGTGTAGCGGCAACGCAGAAGCTGACACGTTTAAACAACGCACAGGTTAAAGAATATGGAGAAGCCACAAGTAAAGGTCTCTTTGCATAATTATGAATATCTTAATGGACAAGCCGCCAGAGCAAGTTGAGGTAGATGGAAAATTATATAAGATAAACTCTGATTTTCGAACTTCGATTCAATTTGAAATATTGATGCAGAAAAAAGAACTTACAGAGAAACAGAAAGAATTTGCAAACGAGCTTTGTTTGTTGGATAAGGAAATGGACAGAGAAACAGCCGAACTACTTGCAAAGTATAAAGATGGCTTAGAACTTTACTATCCAGAGATTCCGAATGACATCAACGGAGCAATCAATGCGATGCTGTGGTTCTATGGATGTGGAAAAGAAAACATTGATAAAAAGAAGTCGAAAAAGTCATGCAGCGGAAAAAAAATTTATGATTATAATTATGATGCAGATTATATTTATGCAGCTTTCTTTGAACAATATCATATTGATTTAGCAGAGCAGGAACTTCACTGGTGGAAGTTCTCTGCTCTTTTTTCTGCTCTTTCTGAGGACTGCATGATAAGCAAGATTATAACGTATCGCGTAATCGATACGAAAGGAATGGAGAAAGAACAGAAAGCATTTTACAACCGGATGAAGCGGTTGTACCAACTTCCAGAAGACATTTCAGAGGAAGAAAGAGAAAGACAGGACAAGATCACGCAGGCACTTCTTGGTGATGGTGATCTGACAGGAATTTTATAAGGGATGGAGCTGCAGCCCTAAGGAACGTGCAGTGTGAACATGGATGACAGACGCAGACGAATTTTATAGGAGGTTTAGTTATGTCTGCGGATGGACATATTGAGATTGAAGTTGAGCTTAATTCTGAAAAAGCAGAAAAGGAGCTTGCTAGTTTAGGTAAAAGCCTTGAAAAAGACACTGCACAGGCCGCAAAGAAGGCGGAAAGTTCTGTTAAGCAGTCAGTAAAACAGATAGAAACTTCTGCGAAACAGGCTTCCAAGCAGACAGAAAGCTCTGCGAAACAGGCAGGACAGGAAGTAAAAAATACAGCCAGTTCTGTGAGTAAACAGGTGATTGATTCTGCAAAAAAGGCAGAAGAAGAAGTAAAGAAATCAAGTAAAAGAGTAACAGAAGAAGAGAAAAAACAGTATAAGGAACGGGAAAAGACCAGAGAATCCAGTAAACCAGAGTCTGATCCAAGCAAGCCTTATAAAGAATCTTCTGAAAAGGCTACACAGTATTGGACTGGTGCAGGCAGCAAGATAAAAAGTGTTGTAAGTACGATTACGGCTGCTACTGGCGCTGGAGCAGTTGCCGCCGGCACAGCTGCTATTAATGCGGGGAAGTCTTTTGAAGCTGGGATGGGAGAAGTGCAGGCAATCTCTGGTGCTTCCAGAAAAGATTTAGAAGCATTAACGAACAAGGCGAAAGAAATGGGGGCTACAACAAAGTTCTCTGCTACGCAAGCTTCAGAAGGACTTAAGTATATGGCTATGGCTGGCTGGAATTCACAGCAGATGATTGATGGTCTTCCTGGTGTCATGAACTTGGCAGCGGCTTCTGGTGAAGACCTTGGAACGGTTTCTGATATTGTGACTGATGCTCTCACAGCCATGGGATTAAAGGCGGGTGATAGTGCGCACTTTGCGGATGTATTAGCAACAGCAGCAAGCAGTTCTAACACAAATGTGGCAATGATGGGGGAAACCTTCAAATATGCTGCACCGCTTGCTGGAACACTTGGATACAACATAGAAGATTTATCTCAGGCAATCGGATTAATGGCAAATGCAGGAATCAAAGGAAGCCAGTCAGGTACATCTTTAAGAAGTATACTTACACGCCTTGCAAGCCCTCCATCCGATGCGGCGAAAGCTATGGAAAAGTACGGAATTTCCATTAAAAACTCTGATGGTTCCATGAAGTCCCTTATGGAAGTAATGGAAAATATGAGAGATTCGCTACAAGGACTTCCGGAAGATGAGAAAGCCGCCGCCGCTTCTGCAATTGGTGGCCAAGAAGCGATGTCAGGGCTTCTTGCCATCGTGGATGCGAGCGAATCAGATTTTAATAAGTTGTCAAAGGCAATAGATAATGCATCTGGAGCGGCACAGGATCAGGCCGATATCATGAATGATAACCTGCAGGGGGCATTATATGAATTAGGCTCTGCTGCAGAGTCGGCAGGAATCGAATTATATGATAATATCAAGAATCCTGCTAAGAAAGCTGTTAGAGCTGCCGCGACAGAGATTAGGAGTTTATCGACTACGATAAAAGACAACGGCATTGAAGAGATTATCCCAGAAGAAACGATTACGACTGTGAAAAACTTAGGTACTACTGCAAAGGCTGTTGGTGCTGGTGGTTTAAAAGTTCTTGGAGGAGCAGCGCAGTTTGCCGGTGAAAATATTCAGACTGTACTTCCAGTAGCAGCTAGCTTGTTGACGGTTGTTAAGGGGTATACGGTCGTAAAGACGATTTCTACTGCTTTTGCGGAGACGCAAGTTGCTATGGCTGGCGCAAGCACGGGAATGACGATTCTTGGAACAGTTGTGAAGTTGTTCACAGGAGAAGCATTGGCAGCCACTACAGCAACAGGGCTTCTTTCTGGAGCGATTGGTGTATTGGCGAATCCTATTGCATTAGCAGTTGTTGCCGGTGGAGCATTAACGGCCGGAATGGTTGCTTATACTTTAACACAGAAAAAAAGTACAACTGAAGCAGACAAGTTTGCACAGTCTTGCAAGAAATTGAAAAAGGAACAGGATGAAGTAGCAAGTTCTATTCGTTCCATGCATAAAGATAATGCGAAAAATGTCAATGATGTAAAGACCCAAGGAGTTCAGGCAGATAATCTTCTCTCTAAATTGAAGAGTCTGATTGGTGTACAGGAAAAGGATGCTGGAACAAAACAGCAGATAAAAAGTACAGTACAGCAGTTAAATGATATCTTACCGGATTTGAATTTACAATATGACGAGCAGAAAGATAAGCTGAATCAATCCACTGCGGCAATCAAAAGAAACATTCAAGCTTTAAAAGAGCAGGCAATGGCAAAGGCATATCAGTCAGGAATGGAAAGTGCAGCAGAAAAAGTTGCAGAGGCTGAGGTAGCTAATCAGAATGCGATAGAGAAGTATACGGAAGCACTTGAAAAGAAGAATGCAGCGCAAGAAAAATTTGATAAGCTTGAAAAAGAAAAGGGACTTGGAAGTGGAAATAAAGAGTTAGCTAAAGCCGCAGAAGATTTAATGAAATATGAGAAGAGCCTGCAAACAACAGAGAAGGCTCTTGATAAATCAGAAAAGAATCTTAATGCAGCCAACAAAGAACTCACAACATATTCTGATAAATTTACAACCCAGACAAATTATAGTGATTTTCTTTCTAATTTAGACAAACTTGCGAAAGATGCCGGAATAAAAGCAAAGAAAATTCCAGAGACAGTATTAGAAAACATTAAAGCTGGAAACTATAAAGCTCCAACTACGGGTGACGGTTTAAAAAGGCTTATTAATCTTGACGGATTGATTCAACAGGCGCAGGAAGCAGGAATGGAAATTCCTCAGTATTTATTGCAGGGTATTTCAGATGGCTCGATAAACTTTCAATCAGCGATTAATCAGATGAACACGCTTCTGGATTTTAGCAGTGCAGCAGAAAAAGCAGGCATTTCTGGAAAAGAAATTCCGGAAGAACTAGCTCAAAGTATCATGCAAGGCAAAATCAGTGTTGATGAGGCAATAAATCAACTGCTTAGCGGTTCTGAAGAAAAAATGGCTAAGATTAAGAAGAATGCTGAAGATATTGGAAATGGCAAGATTAAAGGGATAAATACCTCCGCTTATACTTCATCGCTTAATACAGTGAGTCGGAAAGCAAAAAGTACTGCAAAAGATACGAATAAAAGCAAAAAAGAGATTGAGAAAAATAGCAAGTTAAAAGCAACCAATAATAGTGCTGCAGCAAAAAGTACTTATAAATCTGTTACAGACGAAGGTAAGAAGGCGGTAAGCACTGCAAAGAAGACAGGAAAAGAACTTGGCAAGAGCGGAGCAACGAGCGTAGCATCTACAACTTCGCAGTGGAAATCTGCTGGTAGTAAAAATGCTAAGTCATATATTTCTGGCGTAGCATCCCAAAAAGGAGCGGCTCAAAAAGCAGGAAAAACGCTATCTACTTCTGCAAAGACAGGTGCAAGTTCCGGAAAAGCCGGATTTGTGTCGGCCGGAAGAAACATGGCCGCAGGTATCGCATCCGGTATTCATTCAGGGACTCCATTTGTAACGGCAGCGGCTAGAAGTGCGGTAAGAGCAGCCGTAGCAGCGGCGAAAGCTGCAGCTAAGATTAAATCACCATCCAGGGTGATGAAAAATGAGGTCGGCAAATACTTACCCCTCGGCATGGCAGCAGGTATTAAGGATAATACCGATTCTGTAGTTAATGCATCAAGAGCAATGTGTGCCTCAGCTCTAACAGCTTCTGCGGATGAGCTTGATATTCATTCTCCTTCCCGAAAGTTTAAAAACATTATCGGAAAGAATATCCCGAAAGGTATTGCAAAAGGTGTAAGAGAATCTAAAAGCGAGCTTGTCGGAGAAATGGAAAGTGTTGTGAATGAAGCACTTAATGCGGCACAAAATGCTTCCAAGAACGGAAATTATTCTGAAATAGGAAGCAATCTGCTGTCTGGATTATCTACATCGCTGAGCACATCAAAGTCTCGTTCTTCTGAAACAATACAGGAAATTATTGATCAACAGCAAGAAAGTCTATCTAATGCCAATCAGAAGAAAGAAGAGGCGCTTCAAAATAAAATTGATAAGCTAGGAAGCAAAAAGGCAAACAAGAAGAGAAAAGCCGCATTAAAGAAAAGGCTCAAGCAGATGAAAGCTGCAGATAAGAAACAGGAGTCACAGCTTAAAACGGCCGGAGAAAAAGCGGCAGCGGCTTACAATGATGCCTTTGAAAAGGAAGCTTCCCGTATTACTAAGATTGCAGAAAAGAAGATACAGGAATTATCAGAAACCTATCAGACAAAGTATAACGATATCAAGAATAGGATGGACACTCTCACAGAAAAACAGCAGTCCTGGGGGAATGTTTATGATCTGAAACAGAATATTGCAGATATTAAGAGATATCAGGAAAATTTAAAAGCCCTTGAAGGCAGAATCCCAGAGTCAATGATGAATAAGATTCTTGGGATGAATATGGATGAAGCAACAGCTTATATGGACTGGTTCAGGGGAATGACAGCAACAGAGCAGAAAGCATATTTGAACGATTGGAATGCTATTTATTCTTCTTCAGAAACTTTTTCAAAAAACTTTTTTACCGATGACTTTGCAAAGATTCAAAAGGAATATGAGTCTGAACTGAAAAAGGCAACAGATAATCTTTATACGGAGATGAACCAGATTGGAACAAACATTGCAAAAGGACTTACGGCAGGAATGAATAGTGAGTCAAGAAACCTTTCTAAAGCAATGAAGAAAATCTGTAATAATCTGATAAATACAGCCAAAAAGGAGCTGAAAATAAAATCTCCATCAAGGGTATTTAAGCGGATTGGTGTTTATAACATACAAGGAGCCGAAAAGGGACATGAAGCAGAAGCTCCGCGACTTTACCGTCAGGTTGAAAATGTATCAGAGACCCTTGCAGAGCGTTTTGCAAAAGCAAACTTAAAAGTATCTCTTCCAGACATTGCAGACCGAACACAAGCGGCTTTATCGAGACAGGTATCAAAAGTATCTGCAAGTATTCAGCCGCAGCTTACAGCGGCACTGGCAGGAGATGCAGGTCCGACAATTTACAATGGACCAGAAAAGATTGAGCTTGTGACTAATCTTGATGGACGGGAAATAGCAAGAACTTCGGTGCCTTATATTGATACGTACTTAGGAAATATGGCAGCCAGAAAAGCAAGAGGGGGCGTTTAAAATGTACAGAGGAAGCTTAGGTGTGCAGATTGGAAACAAACATACCCTTAAAGACTGGGGACTTGGTTGGACAAAAATTACTCTTGGTTTTCCAGAGGCAAAAACGTATGAGCAGGATATTCCGGGAATGGACGGAGTGTTGGATTTTACGGAATCTCTTACTGGAGGGGATGTGAAATACAAAATCAGAACCCTTACTCTTGAATTTGAAACCCCTGAACAGGACTATTACGATTGGAGTATTAGAATTTCAGAGATAGCAAATTACTTGGCCGGAAGAAAATATAAGATAATCCTGGATAATGACCCGGATTTTTATTATATTGGAAGGCTAAATGTTGAAGTCGAAAAATCAGACAGGGTAGAAGGAACTCTTATTTTGTCTGGAAGTGTTGCTCCATATAAATATGAAAAGTTTTCTAGTCTTGAAAACTGGGAGTGGGATACTTTTAATTTTAGAACAGGAATCATCCGAAATTATAAAGATATTGCCGTAGATGGTACATACAAACTTGTTATACCTGGCAGGAGAAAAAGAATCGTGCCGGTGATCTCCTGTGATGCAGCTATACAGGTATCTTACGAAGGAGTAACTTATGATCTTTCACCTGGCAAAAATAAAGTTTTTGGTATCTGTATCAAAGAAGGAAAGAATATCCTTACTTTTTCCGGAATGGCAACCATTTCGGTTGATTATAGAGGAGGAATATTGTAATGTATCGTATTTATTGTGATGATAAAACGTTGCATGATGTGAGAGATGAAGAATATCAACTTATAGCTCCAAAAATTTCATTAGAACTTAATAAGACAGGAAGTTTTGAGTTTGGAATGCTTCCATCTCATCCTCATGCAAACGATATAAAGAAATTAAAATCTCGATTAAAAGTATATGACGTTGACGTATCAGATAGTGGGGAGGCTTCAAGATTACTATATTGTGGCCGTTCCATTACTGATCAGCGAGACTTTGAATATACTGGTCAGATTACATGTGAAGGTGAGTTATCTTATTTGCTCGACACGATTCAGCGGCCGCATACTTACGGAAGCCAGTCAGGAGAAATCCATAAAGCGGATACTAATATTGCAATCTTCAAGCGTTTGATAGAAGAGCATAATTCTCAGGTAGAAAAAGAAAAGCAGTTTGAAATAGGAATTGTTGATATTGATTCAGTAGAAATCAAAACTTTGGCGACAAACTATGAAACTACTTGGGATTTTATTAATACGAATTTTCTTGAAAAATACGAAGGTTATCTTAGGGTGCGCTATGAAAATAATGTTCGTTACCTTGACTATGTGAAGCAATACGGAAAAGTCAGTACGCAGGTAATCCGATTCGGAGAAAATCTTCTTGATTTTCAGAAGTATGTAAAAGCAGAAGACATTAAAACGGCAATTATTCCAATTGGAGCAAACAATGTAACTATAAAGACGGCAAGCGGGCACGATGGAAAGGATTATGTTTTTAACCAGGAGGCGGTAAATCTTTACGGTTGGATATATAGTAAAGTAGATTTTTCGGATATTACCGACCCGAATACCCTTTTAGAAAAAGCACAGGAATATCTTAAAAAGAGTATCAATCTTGCGATAACTATCGAGCTGACGGCGGTAGATTTGCATATGGTAGATGTTGATATTGATTCTATTGGGCTGGGAGATTTCATTCCTTGCGTATCGCAGTATCATGGATTACTTAGTACACTTGGTGATGTATCAACTTATTATCTTGTCAGTAAATACGAGATAGATCTTGAAAATCCGGCAAATACGAAAATCACATTAGGTAAAACTTTATCAGTGCTATCAGAAAAGATGGCTTCCAATGCAAACCTTAAAAGTGACATTCGGACAGTGGCAAGTAGCATGGAGGGGATTAAAGGAACCTCAAAGGAAGCCTATGACAAATCGGTGGAGGCAATGAAGGTAGCACAGGGAATTACCTTTGGCACAATCTACCCCATCGGTAGCATCTATATGAGCGTAAACGATATAAACCCAACAGAACTCTTTGGTGGCAAATGGGAACTATTAAGTAAAAGTGAAACCATTCCTATTTATTACATGTGGGAAAGAAAGGAGGATGACGTTGATAAATGATTTATTGAAAAAGATAAAAGAAGCTATCTATGGGGAAGAAGTCCGTAACAGTATACATGATGCAATAGAACAGTGCTACAAAGATGCGACTGGGCATCCAGATTCGGTTGCGGCAACAGTCAAGGAAATCGGAGAGGTATCTGCAAATCTATCAAAAGAAACCGCTGACCGTAAGGCCGAGGTAAACACAGAGCGAAAGCGGATTGATAATTTAATCGCAAACGGAACAGCACAAACACAGGAAATTGGAAAAGTTATAGCGACAACATCGGAGAATGGGGCAAAGATAACGATGGACTATTTGTCAGAAGAAGTTACATGCAAAAAAGTGTTTACTGATGTAACTTTCCAGGATTTTAATTTTTTTATTGTTGCTTTGGGTACCCCAAAGGGAGATGTTGCAAAGATATTAAAGCCGGGCTTATATCACATGAAATTTTGTGTTAAGGTAGGTAAAGATAGTGGGCTGCCAGAAATACCAATGAAAATTATGCTCAACAGTTCCACTTCACCAGACAAAGGCTACGTGATACTTAAAAGAGAATATTTTGTGTTTCCGCAAACAGAATCGAAAAGAAACATGAGAAATGTAGAATTCGTATTCGCTATAACGGAGCCTACATATATTACAATATCAGTAATAAGCGTTGCTGATGGTCAGGGAACTTTTGATTTTAGCATAAGCGATTGTGCAATTACTGCCCTTGACTGGAAAGGCAAGCAGTCAGCAGACTTGTCCGAATTACATGATTTGCGTATCGGAGCGGACGGTACTGTATATGATACCGCCGGGGAAGCGGTAAGAAGTCAGACGTCCGGCGCACCCAAAAATCTTATCCCGACTTCCACCAAAGAATTTGAAGCACTAGGCATTACGGTAAAAGTAAAGGGTCATGAATTTAGTTTGTCCGGAACTGCGACAGATAACGGAACAATTAGGCTTATTAATGAAACGACTGATACTTTGGGGATGATAACAGGAAAAACATATTATGTATATGGATTTCCGTCAGGAACGAGAGTCACGTTTCTATCTGGGGAGAATGTTTGCGGAACGATGGTTCTTGCGGATACAGACAATACGTTTGAGGTGCCGGAAAAAGCAGACAGGCTATGGCTTGAGGTAATCGTCAAATATAAAGACACTCTAAATTATATCAACACACTCAAAATATGTGATAGAGAGTATAAGACCTATCAGGAACAGATCGATGAAGCGAACGCGAAGATAGAGGCTTTGCAGGCGATCATCACGAAGCTTGTCACAGCACCTACGTTGATCGCAGACACAAACGGTAACTTACAAATTGTAGAGAACGAGGAGGGATAGGATGCAACCGATTCTGAAATTTGTTGTAAATAATCAGATTATCGAACGAACAGATACCTTCGTGCCAGTCCGAAGCAGTAAAAATTATCTCTACGCGGAATTTGACTTCCAGACAAGTGACTGGGCCGGCAAGAGCAAAACGGTATTATTCCGTAGCGGAGATAATGATCCTGTTCCGGTATTGCTTGGCGAGACAAATACCTGTCTTGTGCCGGCGGAAGTATTGACAGGGACATCTTTCGGCGTGTCAATCATCGCCGGAAACCTTATAACTGCAAATATGGTTGTAGTTAAGCTATATGAGTCAGGCTATAAAACGGGAGACATCCCGGAACCGTCTGAAACTCTGTATGAGCAGTTAATGACAGCATTTGACGAGACGAAACAGACGGTAATTGACAGTGCAAAAGAATCAGAATCATGGGCACATGGCCACGCAGACTATCCTGATCGGCAGAAAGACAATGCTGCATATTATGCAGAACAGGCCAGGAATGCAGCGGAAGAAGTACCGGGGCGAGTTAAAGAGGGCAAACAGCAGATTGATGACTATGTGAGGGAAAAAGAAAGCCAGTTAAAGGGTGAAACGGGAAATGTATATTTTGCAGGCTTTAGAATTGTCCAAGGACGTTTAATAATGACATCGAATCCGGATGCGGACAAGATATGCTTTCGCCGCGAGGGTAGCCGACTGAAATATAGAATTGCATTGTAATCAGAAAGGGGTGAAAAAATGTCAAGTACAGAAAATAATTATCAGGATACAGACTTGGGAAATATCACGTTTAATCCACGAGGTGAATATAACTCAGAGGAGACTTATGAGTATTTAGATACTGTGTCATATATGGGCGGCTCATATATGTGCCTTGCTGAATTAGCAAAAACTATTAGTGGAATTGCGCCGGCACAAGGCGAAAATACGGATTATTGGCAGATGCTGACTCTACCAGGACAGTTAACCCCGGAAGCGGTTGCGATGCATGACGATGTAGTCAACAAGGCCAAACAGGTTGAAACATCAAGAGCAGCCGTAGAGCTGTCTCAGCAGGAAATCGAAGCCGCACAGGCAGATGTGAACCAGATGCGGCAGGATACGCAAGAAGCATCCGAGGAGGCTATTGCAAGCCGGGACAGTGCAGCAGGGTATGCACAGTCAGCAGAAGCCTCCAGAACGGCGGTAGCGGAATCTGAACAGAATATTAACGCACAGGTAACTGGCTTTGATACACATGTTACAGAAAAAACATCTGCGGCAGAGTCGGCTGTTGAAGAGGTGAGAAAAACAGCCATTAATGCAATTACGACACAGCAGGATGTGTCTACGAAAGCGGTTACGGATGAGGGAACAACACAGACAAAAATGGTCGGAGGTGCAGGCAATACAGCAGTTAGTGCTGTAGCAAAACAACAGGCAGCATCCGTACAGGCGGTAGAAGATGCTGGGACAGCACAGGTAACAGCAATTGTGAGTGCTGGTAATGAACAGATAACGGAAGTTAATAAAGCCGGCACTACGCAAGTGGAAAATCTTGAAGAAGCAGGAAATCAGCAGAATGTAATCCTTACCGAAGCGGCAGCACAGGAATTGATTAAGTTGCAGGAAGTCGCAAAACAGTTTGCCGAAGACCATGAGCAGATTGAGACGAATAAAGGTAATATAACTACACTGACGGAGAAAAAAATCCAAGCGTGGTTTCCAGGTAAAACAACAGAGGACTCTACGCTTACTACTAAAGAGAGTGCTTTGAGCGATACGGCAGGCAATACGATTCTTGACCTCGCAGGAAATGAGATCGGAACAACTGTTGAAGTAGTAGTTCCCAAACCCCCGTATTATTTGGGAGACCTTTGGATAGCTGACGATGCAATATATATTTGTACAACAGCACAAGAAACAGGAAAATTTAGATTATTCGACTGGTTAAAGATTTTAGAAAGGAAGTAATAGATTATGGCAAATTGGAAAGAATACACAACAAAAACGACACCAGAAGATGCAGATGAGATTATGATCGCTGACTCTAAAGCTAATGTAAGCAAGAGAACCCCATTCAGTGGACTGTGGAACTGGATTGCAGGCAAATTAGCAACTGCGGTAATCTCTCAGTTGGAGACTCAAAACAAGTCAATTATTCCGGCCCTTAATGAATTAAATAGTAAGGGTTCTCAGATTGTTGCGACAGGTATAAATGATTTAGATAGTCCTCCTAATGCAATAATATTGAGAACAGCAGTCAATCCCGTTGGCCTTCCTGAAAGTCTCGGCAGCAATGGGTGTATTGTTATTCAACAGAATCCGAACAATGCTTTTAACTGCCAGCTTGCTTTTTCTTTCGGAAGTGATAAGATTGCTATACGCCGAAAAAGAAATAGCAATGCTTGGTCAGACTGGAAGTACTTCTCTGCCGAATAAAATAGTAATGTAACAATGAACACAACTTATGCATCATCAGGAGAATTACAAAATGATTGCTATATCAGAAAAATTGGTAAAATTGCCTGGATTAATTATTCTTCTGACATAAAATCCATTAAAAAAGGAGTTTGGACAAAAATTTTTGATGTCCCAGAAGAATATAAACCGTTCGCATCTACTTTTATTCCTGTGCGATCCTCTACAGGTAATGCTGTAATCCGAATAATGAACACTGGAGAAGTACAGTATTATTCCGATGGAGAAGTAAACCGTCAGGCAAATTTTCAGTTTTCAGGATGTTACTTCATAAAATAGTAAGGGACCTCTTGCACATACTTACAGAGCCAACAATATACAAAACATCGAAATTGATATTTCGAAAGTTGAAAATGATAATGTATCTATCCCGTTTTTAGTCACCTTATGTGATTGGTCTACAGGAGAATGTTTTGCCATAAGTGGTATTTATCGTGGTAAAAGCGAACGGCAAATTCCTCACATAATATCTGACAGTCTAGGCAAATGCGAAGTTTCTTACGAAACAGGCGTTTTAAAAATTTCGCTTTCAAGACCGATGTCTTATGCTCTTGTTTATTATTAAATAGTAAGACTTCAATATATATACATGATCCTACAAAAGGCACAAATAT
>OLPB01000157.1_pt1 | contig 45348 bp, 29 predicted proteins | sample 1672001 | NCBI WGS metagenome assembly OLPB01 (sample SAMEA3136635, study PRJEB25190) | human gut metagenome | biome: human gut; feature: human-associated habitat; material: faeces | place: Austria | collected 2013 | reverse complement strand
GTTAGAATCCTGAACCAACAGTATAGTCTGGATGAAAGAAGTAGTTGGATGACATATCTTAAGATGTTATGCAGATAGAAGATATGTGATCAAGTCGGAAGCCCTGTCGTTTATGTAGATAAATGGACAGGATTTTTTAATTTATAGGGAGAACCTATAAATCTAAGATTTTAAATCAGAAAGGGAGAATTATCATGGCAGGAGACACAATGACAATGAAGAGAACGAAGTTCAATATTAGAACGATCGCAGTGACAGGTATGTTAGGAGCATTAGCAACTGTGCTGATGTTTTTGGAATTTCCAATTCCAATGTTGATACCACCATTTATCAAGTTTGACTTTTCAGAACTTCCAGCATTACTGGCAGCATATGCGATGGGACCGGTATCTGGAATTGCAGTATGTTTTATCAAGAATGCGATCAACCTTCTTCATACACAGACAGGTGGAGTCGGAGAACTATCTAACTTTATCTTAGGTGTATGCTTTGTATTACCAGCAGGACTTATTTATAAGAGAAAGAAAACACAGAAGAGTGCAATGATCGGAGCATTAGCAGGAGCAGTCCTGATGTCAGTAGTCAGTGTATTTTCAAACTACTTTGTTGTATATCCAGTATACACAAACTTCATGCCAATGCAGGCAATTCTTGGAGCATATCAGGCGATCAACAAGAATGTAAAGACATTATGGGATGCATTGATCTGGTTTAATATGCCATTTACATTTATCAAAGGAATGTGCAGTGTTGTGATCACATTCTTTATCTACAAGAAGATTTCTCCAATCTTAAAGGGAACAAACAGATAAGAAGATAAGAAAAAGGTGTCGGAATAAGAATTCCGGCACCTTTTGCGTACACAGAGTTAAAAATTAATCTTCTAATTTTTTAGCTGCTTTTTCCATAAAAGGTTCACTGGCAACGATGAATCTTTCGTGAGTACCGATTCCAACACGTCCTTTGTTATCAGTTACTTCTACATGGAATACCAGACGTTTGCGGTCGATCTCTGTTAAGGAACAATGACATTTGATCGTTCCACCAACTGGTGTTGCGGAAACATGCGCAATGTTTAAATTTGTTCCAACAGTAGTCTGTCCTTCATCAAGTTTTCCAGCCAGTAGATCAACTGCAGACTGCTCGATCAAAGAGATCATGGCAGGTGTGGCATAAACAGGAAGGCTTCCGCTTCCCCATTTCTCAGCAGTGTTTTCTGGAACTACTTCTTCTGTTAATTCGATTTCGTCTCCAACATGAATGTTCATAATTTTCTCTCCTAAAATTTTAGTTTATATGTATATCTTTAGTATAGCAAAGTTCGTTAAAAATTCCATAGTTTTTTCACATTTTTACAAAAAATTGCACAAGGAAGAAAGACTGGACTCGATTTAAAAAATAAGGTATGCTATTGGTAAATTGGAGGTGCTTGGTTTGAAATTATATTTGATCAGACATGGAGAAACAGATTGGAACAAGGAATTTAAGATTCAGGGAAGTTCAGACATCGAATTGAATGAATATGGAAGAGAATTGGCATTTATTACGCGAGAAGGTCTTAGACATATTCCATTTGATATCGCATATACCAGTCCGTTGAAACGTGCGAAGGAAACAGCAGAGATCATTCTTGGAGGCAGGAATATTCCGTTATATGAAGATGAACGGGTTCAAGAAGCGTGTTTTGGATCGTTTGAGGGTGCAACGTTAAAGGAATTGAGAGAAAGACAGGATCCATTTCTCAAATTCTTTGATGCGCCAGAAGAATTTAAAAAAATTGAAGGATGTGAGACACACGAAGAGGTGATCGCAAGATCATCTGATTTTTTCAATGATATGATCTTGCCAAATGAGAAAAAATATCAACATATAGCAGTATTTTCTCATGGAGCATGGATCCACAGCTTACTTACATATATTTATCAGAGAGAGATTAAGGAATACTGGCATGCACCAAGACAGGAAAACTGTGGTGTGACAACAATCCAGATTGAAGATGGTGTCTGCCATGTATTAAAGGAATCAGAGATTTTCTACAATAAAGATGGAGAATGATATATGACAAAAAGACAATTTATGGAGGAGTTAAGATCTTCCTTAGAGGGAATGGTATCACAGGCAGTGATTCAGGAGAACATGAATTACTATGAGGATTATATCAATGAGCAGATCCGAAATGGAAAGAACGAACAGGATGTATTGAATGAATTAGGAAGTCCGAGACTGATCGCCAGATCGATCATTGATGCCAAATGTGAGGATGATGACTATGTACAGACAGAGTATTACGAAGAGGAACAGGATGAAGGAACACCAGAAGATATGTTTGGCGGTAACACACATATTTTTACGATGAATTCTACAAAGTTCAAACTTGGATGTCTACTGTCAGTGATTATATTTATTTTTATCATTTATTTACTATTTCATATATTTAGTGCAATGATGGTTGTGTTAGGACCCGTGATCATTATCGGTGTGATCGTAGCTTTGATCATGAAGATCACAGGAAGGTAAGGAAACAAAGAAAGGAATCAATATGGATATAAATGAAGAAGCATATGCGATACAGGAAGAAGTGGTCGAATTTCGAAGAGCACTGCACCGTTGTCCTGAGATAGCATTTCATGAAACGATGACGATGGAATATATCAGAGAACATCTGGAAGAATGGGAGATTTCTTATAAGATTTTTGATCCATCAGGAATCATTGCAGTTGTTGGCAATGGCAAGAAAGAAACGATTGCATTAAGGGCAGATATGGACGCATTGGAAGTACAGGAAGAGACAGGACTTGATTTTGCATCTTTGAATCACGGATGTATGCATGCATGTGGACATGATGGACACACAGCAATCTTACTTGCAACAGCAAAGATATTGAAGAAACATGAATCAGAACTTGACCGCAGAGTATATCTTGTATTTCAGCCTGCGGAAGAAACCGCAGAAGGAGCCAGATTCATGTTGAAGACAGGAGTTTTGGACAGTGTGAAACGCATTTATGGAATCCATATTTTTAACGGTATACCGTCTGGCAAGATTTCATTGGAAGCAGGCCCAAGAATGGCAGCGACAAACTGGCTGGCAGTTCATTTATACGGAAGATCAGGACATGCAGGGAAACCACATGAAGGGATTGATACTGCAGTGGCAGTATCTTCCATGGTTATGAATTTTCAGAGCATCATCAGCAGGAATTTAAATCCATTAGATCCAGCAGTTTTAACGATCGGAAAGGTCGAAGCCGGGACAGCGAGAAATGTGATCGCAGGGGAAGCAAAGATCGAAGGGACTGCAAGAACATTTTCCAGACAAGCTCAGGAGATGATCGAGCACAGAGTCAAAGAGATCGCGAAAGCCCATGAACAGATGTATGGAGTAGATGTTTCGGTTGATTTTCAACAATCAAGCCATGGGGCACTGATCAATGATCCGGGTGTTGTAGAAGATGTCATGGAGAAAGCAGGGGAAGTCTTTGATCCGTCAGAGTTTACCCATGTTGAAGCAATGATGTTAGGAGAAGATTTTGCAAATTATCTGGAAGAAATGGATGGATGTTTTGCATTTATCGGTGGCGGCGACCACCCTGCAAACCATCATGGAAAGTTTGATTTTGATGAAAAAGCATTGATCAGTGGTGTCCGTCTCATGCTGACATTTGTAATTGTATAAGATATAGTTCATGAAAATCAGTTGTAGACAGGAACAACATATGATATAATCAAAAACCAACAGAAACACGTATATTTAATAGAAGAAAAGGTAGGGAAATATGAATTTAGTATACCACAGTACAAGAAATAGTGAAGAAACAGCAACCGCCTCTGAAGCTATTTTAAAAGGATTAACAAGCGATGGAGGATTATTTGTACCAGACAGCATTCCAAAATTAAATGTATCGTTGGAAGATCTGACACAGATGTCCTATCAGGAAATTGCTTATGCAGTCATGAAAGAATTCCTTACAGATTTTACAGAAGAAGAATTAAAGACATGCATTAATAATGCATATGACAGCAAATTCGATACAGAAGAGATCGCAGTGACAAAGAAAGTAGATGGAGCATATTATCTGGAATTATTCCATGGAGCAACCATTGCATTTAAAGATATGGCATTATCTATTCTGCCACATTTACTTGTAACATCAGCAAGAAAGAATAATGTAAAGAATGAGATCGTGATCTTAACAGCAACATCTGGAGACACAGGAAAAGCGGCTTTAGCAGGATTTGCAGATGTACCGGGAACAAAGATCATCGTATTCTATCCAAAGTCTGGAGTCAGCCCAATTCAGGAAAAACAGATGGTAACACAGAAGGGTGACAATACATACGTGATCGGAATCAAAGGAAACTTTGATGATGCTCAGACAGGTGTTAAGAAGATGTTCTCTAACAAAGAGTTAGCGAAAGTGATGAATGACAACGGATTCCAATTCTCATCTGCAAACTCAATCAATATCGGACGTTTAGTGCCACAGGTTGTATATTATGTAAAGGCTTATGCTGATTTATTAAAACAGGGTGCATTAAAGGCCGGAGAACCTATGAATGTAGTCGTTCCAACAGGAAACTTTGGTAATATTTTAGCTTCTTATTATGCAAAACAGATGGGTATTCCAATCGGCAAATTTGTCTGCGCATCTAATAAGAATAAAGTATTATTTGATTTCTTTGAGACAGGAAAATACGATCGTAACAGAGAATTCTATGTTACAACATCTCCATCTATGGATATTCTGATCTCAAGTAACTTAGAGCGTATGATCTATAGAATCGCAGGAAATGATGCAAAACAGTGTGCCAAATTTATGGCAGCATTGACAAAAGACGGTGAATATGTGATCACAGATGCCATGAAAGCAGAATTATCTGAGTTCTTTGGAGCTTTCGGAAGTGAAGAAGAAACAGCAGTGAAGATCAAAGAAGTCTATGACAAAGAAGGATATGTGATGGATACACATACAGCAGTCGCAGCAGTTGCATATGACAAATACAAAGCAGCGACAGGAGATGACAAAACTCCAACAGTGATCGCTTCTACAGCAAGTCCATACAAATTCACAAGAAGTGTTATGGATGCGATCAATCCAGCATACGATGCAGAAGATGACTTTGAATTAGTTGATGAACTTAATAAAGTATCTAAGACAGCAATTCCAAAAGCGATCGAAGAGATCAGAACTGCACCAGTTCTTCATGATACGGTATGTGAGACAGCAGCAATGGAAGACGAAGTGAAGAAGATTCTTGGAATCTAATGAATCATAAAAAAGCAACCCATGGAAGAAAATGGGTTGCTTTTTTTATGCGAAAATGTTATGATAAACCAAGATAGGGAATAAATGGAAGAGAATACAATATCAGATAATTCTAAAAACATATCAACAAGATAAATCTAAGATGAGATCGATCAGATCTGACAAATCCATTCACGACATATGATGATCGAATGATGATGAATCCAAGGGAAACTGACAATTGAATAAGACCATTTTCCGGCACAGTCCGGGAGGACATATTCCGCCATGATCTGCGGGCAATGAATTTTATGCCATGAACAATAGGATGGAGGTTCTTTTATGATACCACGAAGAGCACAGGGAGCGAACAAGGATATGATAATGAGACTTCTGCATGGTCATGGAGGTGAGTGCAGCCTGTCATAAGAATGAGGGGAGCTGAGATGCTATGAGACAATTCTGTCTGCTGGAGAATGAGGGAAAGAAAAGGCAATAATAAGGAGGGCAGTATTCATGAAGAAAGCAAGAAGAACTCTTATGGCATTGGGTGTTGTAGTATTTTCATTATCAGCAGCACTGACAGCAAAAATAAAGGAAAAATCCGTACTGGCTCAGCTTAATTGTAGCAAAGCAAAGCCAATTACAAGCAGTTGGGGAGATGACAAACATATTTTTTCAGCATTTGATGATCAGAAAGCATTAAGTGTGGATGCATCCTATGGATTTAAGATGCATCCAACGGATCAGACGAAGACGATCATTACCAAAGGAAAAGATACCAAGAAACTCCCGGACATTTCTATGCCTGGATTTTTAAAACAATATCTATGGTTTGATACTTCAGAAAACACAGCTGGAAATATACAGATCAAGAAAACGAATATGGAGATTTATCAGTGTGACAAGGATGGAAGCCATGGTAGATGGCAGACATTTGATCTGGTTATGACGATCACGGGAATCGAAAAATATAAGAACATGGAAGGATATGTGGCAGTAGGAGGTGATCTTAGTGGCTGCTCTTATATCGGAATTGAAGAGATGACAATGAAAAGTCAGTTTTTTAAAGCTGGAACGAATATTCCTGTAACGATCAAAAGTAATATGACATTACAGGATATTGATACACACCAGTATATCGGGGTAAAAGCAGATGACATCCATGGAGAATATGTTTCTAAAAACACAAAATTAAGTTATAACAAAGATGGAAATAAGAGTATTTATTATGCTGATTTTTCTGAAAATTATGACAATGAAGACTTTACATGTGCGGGATTTACATTTGCTTCAGATACGTTTGAATATACGTTTGGAAGAATTATGGATGATGGACCAACAAATCAGGAACAATATGTTGGATATGGACAGAACATGGTAAAATTTGATCCACCAGCTCCAAAAAAAGAGATCATAACGTCGAATGGAGAATCAACAGAGCATTACAATTGTCCAGATCTTGCAAAGACATGGACTTATGAAGTAAGCCAGGCAATTGCCGGAGATATTCCGAAAGCCCATTATTTCAGCGGATTTGCATTCGAGGACAATGTAGAAGAATGTCAGAAGATTCTTGATATCAAAGTATATGGAGACAATAAAGATGTCAGTAGTGAATTTGATATCTCACAAAACGGAAATCTTGTAAAAGCCAGATTAAAAGATCCGAATGATCCTGAATTTTATAAGCGCGGTATATATGTATTAAAGATCAAGATCAAGATGAACATTATGAAAGATGCAACGAAAGAGCAGCTTATGGAGTTAAGGAATCTTTGGGAAAAGCATGGACATTATAATGAAAATAAAACAGTTCTTACACAAAATAATAAGGCAAAGACGATCATTGATGGCAAAAACACAATGACGAATGAAGTCAGGGTTGACATAGAACTGCCCCAAAAAGATGAGAGTAATCCGGGCCTTTTGCTTACAAAAGAGACAAAGCAGTATGAATATCAGGCAAAAGATGAGGTTACCTACAAGGTTACTGTGAAAAATAAAAATCCAAAAGCAGGAACAGCATACTTTACGATTCAAGATAGATCATTTGCAGATAATTCCAGAGTTTCGCTAAAGGATATAAAAGTATCAGGAATTCCAGAAGACTGCTACACAATGCAGAAAGAAGGAAATAGCTGGATCTTAAAGTCAAAAGGTGATTATGTTCTTCCGTATGAAAATGAAATCCAGATTGTATACACAATGAAAACATCAGTGGCAGCAAATGGCCAGTTGATCGATAATGAAGCATCTGCATGGGCAGCGGGAATTCCGGAGACAAAAGATCAGGCACAGATATATATCAATTCTCCTAAAAATGATGTTATAAAATCAGCTCCGGCACAGATTTATAAAAAAGGTGATCATGTGGCATATAAGGCAGTGATAACGAATCCAAATCCTGGAACATTTATGAGAGATATAAGAATCGAGGATGAAATCAAAGCAGAAGGGATCCGTATTATACCTGGAACATTATCAGTGATGGCAGATGGTAAAAATATAACATCAAAATGTCAGGCTGAATTTGATGATAACGAAAGAAGTTATACGATACAGACTCCGATCGCATTAAAGAACGGAGTAATACCGGTATTCGCTTCTGAATGTGGAAAAAAAGATACAAATTACAATGATCTGTGGATGACGGACAAGATTGAGATCAGCTATCAGGCAGTGATCGAGCAGGATGGACTAGAGGGAAAAGACATAAAAAATGTAATGAAAGTTCCAGCAACAAGAAATAGTAACAAAGAACTGATCCGTGAAGATGCAGATATTCCTTCAGGAGGTGGTGTGGCAGAAGAGATGATCAAGATTAAGGCACCTAAACTTCAGATTCTTAAACAGTCCGATAAAAAGATTTACAGTGTGGGAGAAACAGGAAGTTATAAACTTCATATTACACAGGGGAAGGAAGGCGTAAAAGCAAAAAATATAATAGTTACAGATGAATTTGAAAAAGAAGGAATGAAGATTTCTGATATTCAAGTCATGTATAACAAACAAGATATTACAGATGAATGTAAAATAGAAGCAAGAGATGGAAATTTTGTTGTAGAAACAGGAAAAGATCTTGGAGACAGTGATTCTATTGATATCATATATAAAGTATTATTTGAAAAAAGAATTGATGGTGCTATAAAAAATACAGCGATCGTACAAAGTGATAACACAGAGCCAGCGCAGGATGAAAATACAGTTGTTGTAAAACCTCCAATGTTAAAAATCGAGAAAACATCAGATCATAAGATATATAAAGAAGGTCAGACTGGATCATATAAGATTCGTGTGACACAGAAAAATGAAGGGATGACAGCACATAAAGTTATCATAGAAGATTCATTTGAGAAGAAAGGAATGGATATTGGTATGATCCGTGTAAAATATAATGGGGAAGATATCACAAATCAGTGTGAGATCAGCAGAGATGATACCAGTAGAAAGTTTAAGATCGCCACAGGAAGAGATTTAAGTGATAAGGATGAGCTTCTTGTAATTTATGATACAGCATTTCTTTCAATGATCGATGGAGATATTAAAAATACAGCATTTGCGTACAGTGAGGATGCAGATAAAGTAAGAGATGATATTGTTGTAACGATGGAGGAGAATATTCCACAGCTTTTGATCACAAAGAGAAGCGATAAGACAGTATATAAAGCTGGCGGTATTTGTGAATATCAGATTTTCGTATCACAGATTGTGAAAGATGCAGTTGCAAAGAACATTGTGATCGAAGATAAGATCGATCATAAATATGCAAAGATCATAAAGGAAAGTGTTCATGTTTTTTCACCAGATGAAGCAGATATCACTTCGAAATGCAGGATTGTTGTATCAGATAACAGTTTCAGAATTGAAACAAAAGAAAATCTTACAAATGACCAGAAAATAAAAGTAATCTATCAGGTAAAGTTAAATAACAAAATAATGAAAGATCGAACGATAAAAAATACGGCAAAAGCAAAGGTCGATAACGCAAAAGAAGTGACAGCAGTTCGTGAGATCAAAGTAAGAAAACAGAAAATACCTGAAAATATAACTTATACAAAAAACAAGGGAAATGATTTTCAAAATACAGATACTTCTTCTGGACCAAAAACAGGAGACGAAAGTGATCTTCGATGGATATTTGCTATGGCAGCTGCAGCATTTTCAGGAATTTTACTATTATATCGTAAGAAGAAACATTAAGTCTTGAAAGGCGCTTTTAGGCTGGACGAAAGCAGCTGAATAAGGTACAATGAAAGAAAAACGTTGGGAGTGAGCGTATATGGCAAAAGATTTTTTCGGACGTCTGGAAGAAACTATTTCAACAACAGGAAAAGCAGCTGCACAGAAGGCGAAGGAAGTGGCAGATTCTGCGAAGAGACATAATGATCTGCGAGTGGCGAAAAGAGATTTGAATGATTTGTATCGTCAGGTGGGAGAGAAATATTTTGAAGAACATATGGACTACCCACAGGCAGAATATATTGATCTGTTCAATCTCATCGAGAAACTTAGAGGAGATATTGAGATTCTCAAACAGGAGATTGAAGGCGAAGAAGATGAATTCGAGGATGGCGAAGACATCGAAGAATAATGAAACAAACAAGAACAGCAGAGAAAGCTTGTAAAGAATAATCTTTACAGGCTTTTTCTATTATGAAGAATTTTTTGGAGGAACATATGATAGATACGATTGGAATGACGGATATTGGAAACGGAAGACCGTCGAATCAGGATGCTTATTTATTAAGGCAGCAGGAAAAGAATGGGAAGCTTTATCTTCTGGCTGTTGTGTGTGATGGAATGGGTGGTTTGAAGAAAGGAGAGATTGCAAGCCGTTATATTGTAGAAGTATTGAAACAGTGGTTTGATGAAACTTTATTTGAAGGATTATATGAAATGGGAATTAATATGATCGAACAAAATCTGATTGATTTGATCCGAAAGATCAATCAGAACCTTTTGTTGATGAGCAGAAAAATGGAAGAAGTCAAATCAATGGGAAGTACGTTAACATTATTATTTGTGGAAGATCACGAATTTTTTGTATTAAATGTTGGAGATTCCAGAACATACTGGTTTGACAGAAATAGAAAATTTGTGACAACAGATCATACGCTGGTAGAACTTGAACTTCGGGCAGGACATTTGACGAAAGAACAGGCAAGAAAAGATCCGAGACGACATATTCTTCTGCAGTGTGTTGGTGTGACGAAGGACGTCAGAGTAGATTGCTATAAGGGAAGACTGCATCCGGGAATGGAATTTTTGCTTTGTACAGATGGATTTTATGGATTACTTGAAGAGGAAGAGATCTATCAGGTGGAAGCGTCCAGGAAACAAATGAAAGAATGGGTAGAAAGATGTTTTCGAAAAGTAAAAAAACGTGGAGAACTAGACAATCTATCCTGTGTGATCGTCAAAGTTCCGAAAGAGAGATAGCTCAAATATACCATAACCGTTATCAGACTCAGAAGCTTTTGGGTGCAGGTGGAATGGGAAAAGTATTTCTTGCAAAAGATTTAAAGACAGGGAAAAAGGTTGCAGTGAAAATACTTAAAGATGAAAATCAGTGGAAACGGGAGAAAGAGATATTAAATCAATTAAAAAATATCAAGGGTATTCCCAAATTATTCCTTGCAGAAAACACCAAAGATCATTTCCTGGTTATGGAATATATTAAAGGACAATCTCTAAAAACATATAAAACAGTCCATGGAAAAATTTCAGAAAAAACATTGATACTACTTATGTATAAGGTCTGCAAGGTGTTGGAACAGGTTCATAAGAGAGGTGTTGTACATATGGATCTTAAACCAGAGAATATCATACTTCATCCATCAGGACGTCTGTATTTGATCGATTTTGGAGCATCTTCAATGAAAGGAGATTTTCTGACTGGGTATGGAACGAGGATTTATGCTTCCAAACGACAGACAAAAGCAGGAGAAAGAGCTGAATTTTTTATGGATGTCTACAGTATAGGAAAGATCATTCAGCTAAATACAGAACAGAATAAAAAGTATCCTATAGAGAATATCATACAGAAATGTCTTTGTGAGGATGAGAAAAAGAATTATCAGAGCGCCAGAGATATCAAGAGAGATCTTAGAAAAATTGTCTGGAAAAGCAGATCAGAAAAAAGTGTCGTTTTTTTAGCCTGCATTGGCATGATCGGTATTTTGGGTTTTACAGACAGCCACAAAGAAGAAAAATTGAAAGTACAGTCAGTGAAAACATACGAGGATTTCTACAAAAAAGGTATGGTTTATTTTTATGGAAACGAAAGGACAGAGAAAGATCTGACACTGGCTGGTCAATATTTTAAGAAGGAAGAAACAAATAAAAAGAAAACAGAAGCATACCTTCTGCTGATAGAAGTATTAAATGATCCTGAAAAGGAGGTGAAACAAGATGAGCTGGTGTCAGCATTAGAAATTTGTCAAAAGGACGTACATGATTTCTGGTCAGCATATTTTTTTATTGATCATTATATTTTGTGGCAGGAAAAACTTCCAGAGTTTGTTGTAAAGAAGGCAGAAAAACTGCTTTATAAGACAGAAAAGTTCAGACTTAAGGAAGAACAAAAAAAGATGCTGGAAAAACAAAAGATCAATCTGTATGAGATTAAGGCAAAAAGAGGAGATGATAAGCTTTTTTTTCAAGAGACTGACAGAGTGTTTCATGAGAAATTAGAGAAAAATGAAGCATGGGAAATATATGAGAGAAAGTTATCGTATCTTAGAGAAAAATCTGTGAATATTGAAAATGAGTATGAACGTTTTATAAAACATTATCCAAAAGTCATGGAAGCTTATATTGAATATGGAATTTATCTATGCCAGAAAAACCAGATAGAGAAGGCAAAGGATGTTTATCTGCAGGGACTAAAACAGACAGGAATGACAAGTAACAGAGCAAAAGCGTTGAGGAGGAAACTTGGATTATGAAGAGAAAGCATAAAATACTGATGACCATGACAGCCATACTATTTCTCCTTTTATCTGCAATACCTGCTGATACCAAAGGAATGGAAGAGACAGCAGTCTGGGATATTACATGGAAAGGAACTGGGGAAGAACCATTTTTTCGAAGCAGCGTGGTAATGGAAGTAGATCTGAAAGGATCCTGTACAAAAGATGATATTATGATTTTTGTAAACCGGCAGAAGTGGGAAGGAGAATGGGATTATGAACAAACTTTGAAGATGACATTTTATGAAGAAGGAAATTATGAGATTCATCTGATTCATAGAGATGGATATGAGGAAACAAGAAAAATCACGATAGAACTGAGTAATCCAACGATACCAAAAGTTGACAGTGGATCATACACAGCAGGAAAATGGACCAATCAGGATATTTTACTTGAAGCACATGGTTCAAAAGCAGTTTCGAAAATTTCTCACTATGAATATAAGACTGGTAATAATGAGTGGAGATCAATGAAATATGGCAGACTAGAGTTGAAACGTGATATGGATGATCTTGTTTTGATCAGAGCAGTTTCTAATGCAGGAAGATATAGTGAAATTCAAAAAATCTGGTGCCGTTTATGGAAAAAGAAGCCGCAGTTATTTAAAATAACGTGCAGTGAGAGATCTCTAAATGGATGGTATGGAAAGATTCCTGAATTTACATATGAATCAGAACAGGCGGAAGGACCTCTGGTACACGTTTATGCACAATTAACTCAGCTTCAGACAGGTCAAATACAGACAGAAACAGATCAGATTCCACAGATTAAAAAAGATGGAAAGTATCAGCTGAAAATATGGACAAAGGATGAAGCAGGAAATAGATCTGAAAATAGTTTCCATACAGTTTGTTTTTTGGATACAAAGAAGCCAGAAATATTGATACGATCTCAAAATGAATTTCAAAAAGTCAGCAGATATCAGAAAGTAAAGATAAGGATCAAGGATGAAAATCTCCAAAAAAATGCTGTAAAAGTTATAACTTCTGGGAAGCAGATGAAAGGTTTTGTTCAAAAAGGAGAATATTATGAGAGTGAAGTAGTATTTGACCGGAATGGTAAGCATAATCTTTTGGTTCAAGTGGAAGATATGGCAGGAAATGCGTCGATCAGTGAGGAAAAAGTATTTAAGATTGATATGAAAAAACCTGAAATTTATATTAGTGGGATAAAAAATAATAGGTCCTATAAAACATTTGTAAACGTAAAACTACATGTAAAAGATGAAAATCTGGATGAAAAGCAGACAAGAATTTATCTGAATGGGAAAAGATGGATACAGGATAAGATAAAAGACGATGGGTATTATGTATTACGAGTGGAAGCTTTAGATCTGGCAGGAAATCAAAATGTTGTGACAAAGAAATTTACGATCAACAAAAAGGGCGTTCATATTTATTTTTTGCAGAAAATACTTGCAGGAAAGAATATTTCAGAGAAAAGTTTTAGACCGGGATTTCAAGTTGTAAGTTTAGAGCCTGTACAGGTAACAGAATTTCTTATGAATGGGCAGAAGGTTTCATATGAATGGGAAAAAGATAAAGTTTATATAAAACAGCCAATTACAGAGAATGGAAATTATAGGATAAGTCTTAATGCGGTAGATGCAAATGGAGAACGGGTATCAAGTAAAAAGATTACATTTTTTTATGATACAAAAAAACCAGTGATCCAGATGAGTGGTCTTAATGAAAAGAGTGAATGTGATTATGGAACAATTGTTGCAGTATCTCTGGAAAATAAGAAAGATTATTGGACAAAGGTAAAGCTGGATGAAAAAGAAATAAAAAATTTAACAAACAAAATATCTTTTAAGAAGCTGGAACCAGGGATTCATGTGCTAAAACTTCAAGCAAAAGATGCAGCTGGAAATGTAACAAACAAAAGAATAAAGTTTGCGGTAACCAAAATCCTGCCACATCCGGTCAAGCAAATGGTAGAAAAAGATCAGAAAAAGGAGACAAAAGTCAAGGACAAAAGAGAAAAGTCGATGCTTGGTTTATGGATAGCTGCAGGTATGGCTGGTGTTATATCAGCAGCATGGCTGTTTTACAGAAAATATTCAAAATAACAAGGAATATCAGCGTTCTTGAATCTTTCTTATTCTATGTTATAATATGAAATAAATGTTTAAGAAAATAAAGCGGAGGAAGATTATTATGGCAGAAGAAGTAAAAGAAACAATGGAACAATTCGAAACTCAGTTAGAAGAATCTTTAAATAAAGCAGCAACAAATGAAGATGCAGTATGGAATCATTTAGAAGAGCTTAAAGAAAGTGGAGAAGTGCTTGCACTGACTGTTGGTGGAGTCGTTAATGGTGGAGTTATTGTTTATGTTGAAGGAATCCGTGGATTTATTCCAGCATCTTTATTATCAACAAAATATGTTGAAGATTTAAATGTATGGTTACAGAAAGATGTAGAAGCAAAGATCATTACAGTGGAACCAGAAGAGCAGAGACTTGTTTTATCAGCAAAAGCAGTAGAGCAGGAGAAAGCAAGAAAAGAACGTGAAAATAAGATCAATGAGTTAAAAGTTGGAACAGTTGTAGAAGGAACTGTAGAAAATATCATGCCTTATGGAGCGTTTGTTGATATTGGAGATGGAATCAGCGGATTAGTTCATATTTCACAGTTAAGCCAGAAGAGAGTAAAATCTCCAGAAGATGTTGTGAAAGAAGGAGAACAGGTAACAGTTAAGATCATAAAAGTTGCAAATGGTAAAGTAAGCTTAAGCATCAAAGCATTAGAAGATGACAAAGAAGCAGCCAAGAAAGCAGAAGAAACTGGAGTAGAGTATACAGAAGATGCTGCAGGAACGAGTCTTGGAGATTTACTGGCAAATATCAAATTATAGGAAGGAAGTCATATGGCAGGATCAGGTTTTGGTACAAATTTCCGCATCACAACATGGGGAGAGACACATGGTGCTGGTGTTGGAGTAGTTGTGGATGGATGTCCGGCAGGGCTATCATTAGATAGAGAAGATGTTCAGAAATATCTGGATCGCAGGAAACCGGGACAGTCTAAGTATACAACACAGAGAAAGGAAGGAGATCAGGTAGAGATTCTTTCTGGAGTATTTGAAGGGAAGACAACAGGAACACCGATTTCCATGGTTGTATATAATAAGGATCAGAGATCTAAGGATTATGGTAATATTAAGGATGTTTACCGTCCAGGACATGCAGATTTTACATTTGATATGAAATATGGTTTCAGAGATTATCGTGGTGGTGGAAGATCATCAGGACGAGAGACGATCGGACGTGTTGCTGCAGGTGCAGTTGCAGCGAAAGTGCTTGAAGAACTAGAAATTTCTGTAAAGGCATATGCAAAGGCAATTGCAGGTATTGAGATTTCAGAGGATAGATTTGATCTTAATGAGATGAATAACAATCCGTTTAATATGCCAGATAAGGAAGCAGCAGATCTTGTAGCCAAGAAAGCAGATCAGATGATCAAAGAACAGGATTCGATCGGTGGAATTATAGAATGCCAGATCACAGGGATGCCAGTTGGTATTGGAGAAACTGTATTTGATAAGCTGGATGCAGAACTTTCGAAGGCAATTATGTCTATTGGAGCTGTTAAAGGGTTTGAGATCGGAGATGGATTTGCAGCTGCAAACCTTAGAGGATCAGAGAATAATGATAATTTTATCAGTATGGATGGCAAAGCAGTGAAAGAAACGAATCATTCTGGCGGAGTTCTTGGAGGAATGAGTGACGGAAGTACGATCGTATTTCGTGCAGCGGTCAAACCAACTCCATCCATTGCGAGAACACAGAAGACGATCAACCGTGATCTTGACAATGTAGAGATTGAAATTCATGGGCGCCATGATCCAATGATTGTGCCAAGGGCTGTAGTTGTGGTAGAATCAATGGCAGCCGTTACGATTCTTGATGGTGTGTTAAAGAATCTAGGTGCAACAATGGATAATATTAAAAAGATTTATGGTGAGTAAGAATGTATGAATTAATTAAAAAAGACGGAAGAGCAAAAAGAGGAAGGTTAACAACTGTCCATGGAGTGATTGAGACACCGGTATTTATGAATGTCGGAACAGTCGCAGCAATCAAAGGTGCAGTCAGCACAGATGATCTTAGGGAGATCGGAACTCAGGTAGAGTTATCAAACACATATCATCTGCATGTAAGAACAGGTGATAAATTGATCAAAGAATTTGGGGGACTTCATAAATTTATGAACTGGGATCGCCCAATTCTTACAGATTCTGGCGGATTTCAGGTATTTTCTCTGGCAAAACTCCGCAAGATCAAAGAAGAAGGAGTATCTTTCTCCTCTCATATCGATGGAAGAAAGATCTTTATGGGACCAGAAGAAAGTATGCAGATTCAGTCCAATCTTGGGTCTACGATTGCGATGGCATTTGATGAGTGTCCGCCACATCCTGCAACAAGAGAATATATGCAGAATTCTGTAGATCGTACAACAAGATGGTTAGTAAGATGTAAGAAAGAGATGGATCGTTTGAACTCTTTGGAAGACACGGTCAATCCACATCAGATGTTATTTGGAATCAATCAAGGTGGAACATTTGAAGATATCCGAATTGAACACGCCAAAGAAATTTCAAAACTAAATCTTGATGGATATGCTCTTGGCGGTCTGGCAGTAGGAGAAACACATGATGAGATGTATCATATCATCGAAGAAACAGTTCCATATCTGCCTGAAGATAAACCAACGTATCTGATGGGAGTTGGTACACCAGTGAATATTCTTGAGGCTGTAGACCGTGGAGTTGATTTCTTTGACTGTGTATATCCAACAAGAAATGGCCGCCATGGACATGTATATACTAATCAGGGGAAATTAAACATGTTCAACAAAAAATATGAACTTGATCATCGCCCAATCGAAGAAGGATGCCAGTGTCCAGCTTGCAGAAGTTACAGCAGAGCTTACATCAGACACCTTCTGAAAGCAAAAGAAATGCTTGGAATGAGATTATGTGTCTTGCATAACTTGTATTTTTATAATACAATGATGAGTGAGATTCGTCAGGCAATCGAAGAAGGCAATTATAAGGAATACAAGAAACGTAAGATCGATGGCATGATGAACCAGTAATCTTATTAGAAAGATGGAGGAAGAAAATGGATCAGGTTACAATGACAATTCTGATGCTGGTTATTTGTTTTGCATTAATGTACTTTTTAACAATCAGACCACAGAAGAAGAAAGATGAAGAGTTAAGACAGATGATGGAAGCTCTGGAAGTTGGAGACAGTGTGTTAACAACAAGTGGATTTTACGGAGTTGTTGTGGATAAAGTTGATGAAACTACGATCATTGTTGAATTTGGTAATGACAAACATTGTCGTATTCCAATGGAAAAATCAGCGATTCAGGCAATGGAGAAAGCAAACGGATCATCTGACGACGAGTAAGATAATTCATGAATAAAAAGAATCTGGAAAATATGAGAATAGAGCTCATATTTCATCCAGATTCTTTTTTTATCTAAGAAGTTCATCAAGAAGATGATCTGGTACATAAAGTGTCCCACGGCCAGTACCAATATCTATATCAGGTTTATTTGTTCCGTGAAAATCAGAACCACCAGAGGCTAAAAGATGATATTCTTTTTTCCATTCTCTTAATTTTGCGATTTGTCCCTTATGGTGGGAAGAATGGTAAACTTCAATTCCAGCAAGACCATAATCTTTCAGATCATGGATAAGCTGTTTTGTATCCTTATTAGAAAATTTATATAAAAAAGGATGAGCAAGAACTGGAATGCCACCTGCATCAAGAATTAATTTGAGGCAGTCTTTCGGATCAAAAAATGGTTTTGGAATATAGTATTTACATTTTTCACCGAGATATTTGGAAAAAGCCTGTTCCCTGGAAGTGCAGATGCCCTCTTCCACAAGAACTCTTGAAAAATGAGCACGTGTAATAACTGTATCAGGGTCTCCGTGTTGTAATTTCTCAAGAGTAACAGGAAATCCATCTTTTTGGAATAATTCGATCATATCGAGATTACGTTTCATTCTTTTGTCTCTCAGATCATTTAATGTGGTATTTAAATCCTTGTTCTTGCAATCAATTCCATAACCTAAAATATGAATCTCACGATGAAGTGTATCACATGAAATTTCAATTCCAGGAATGAATTTTAAATCTTTAGGAAGATTCATTGCCAAGATTTCTGAAATACCATCAACTGTATCATGATCAGTAAGAGAAAAACCATATAAATTCTTTTCAATTACTTTATGGACAATTTCTTTCGGAGTAAAAGTCCCATCAGAACAAGTAGAATGTATATGAAGATCAATCATTTTAAAACTCCTTTCACATATTTAATGTTAGTTTATCACAAAAAGACATAGAAGCAAAACAACAGACATATATTAAATGAAAGAAAGGAGTATTTGCTATGGGGCCAGAAAAGAAAGTGTTATATATTGTGCAAAGTCTGGTTGCTGCTTATATTGTTACCGGACTATTGTTGTGTCTTCTTGCATTTATTGTTTATCAGAGCAATACAGGGACGAAGATGGCGAATCTTGGCATTACACTTACATACATTTTTGCTTCAATCCTTGCAGGAATGATCATTGGAAAAAAGATTGGAAAACGGAAGTTCTTATGGGGATTTTTTGTTGGAGTATTATATTTCGCAATATTAACTTTAATATCTGTTGTGTTTCAGGAAAATACAGTTATTTTTTCAACAGAACGCATCACAGCATTGTTCTTATGTATTGCTGGAGGAACTTTAGGTGGAATGCTTGCTATTTGACCTAGGATATGATACAATATAGCAAGTTATTTTATGAGAATCAGGAGGACGATAAGATGAAACATATTAAAACTCTGACAAATAAAACATTACAGAACACAGTGAAAAAAGGTGGATGTGGTGAATGCCAGACATCTTGCCAGTCAGCATGTAAAACATCTTGTACAGTAGGTAACCAGACCTGCGAACACAGCAAATAGTCAAATAAAACAAAGACTCTATGCTTGAGGCGTTCCTTGTGGGCCGCCTCATTTTTTACATGAAAGAAAATAAATAACAGATAAAGGGAGAAAGAAACAATGGTTCATCAGTATAAGAACAATGGATATAACATGGTCCTTGACGTAGCAAGTGGATCTGTTCATGTTGTAGATGATCTGACTTATGAAGTGATCGCTTTATATGAAGACCATACATTAGAAGAGATCATCAAAGAATTATCATCTTGGGATGAAAAAGATGTAAGAGAATCTTATGAGGAAGTTACAGAATTAAAAGATGCAGGTGTATTATTTACAGAAGATTGTTATGAAGAATACATTTGCGGATTCAAAGACAGACCAACAGTTGTAAAGGCACTTTGTCTTCACATTGCACATGATTGTAACCTTGCCTGTCGATATTGCTTCGCAGAAGAAGGAGAATACAAAGGAAGACGTGCTTTAATGAGTGCTGAAGTTGGTAAGAAAGCTTTAGATTTTCTTGTAGAGAACTCTGGAAATCGTAGAAATCTGGAAGTAGATTTCTTTGGTGGAGAGCCTTTAATGAACTTTGATGTTGTCAAAGAGATCGTTGCTTATGGACGTGATTTAGAGAAGACTCATGATAAGAAGTTCCGTTTTACACTGACAACAAATGGTGTATTATTAAACGACGATATCATGGAATTCGCGAATAAAGAGATGGATAACGTTGTATTAAGTGTTGATGGTAGAAAAGAAGTTCATGATTTTATGAGACCATTTCGAAATGGAAAAGGAAGTTATGACTTTATTATTGATAAATTTAAGAAATTTGCAGACAGTAGAAATCAGCAGAAATATTATGTAAGGGGAACTTTTACACATCATAATCTGGATTTTTCGAAAGATGTTATGCATTTAGCAGATGAAGGATTCGAACAGATTTCCGTAGAGCCTGTTGTGGCACCAGATACAGCAGATTATGCGATCAAAGAAGAAGATCTTCCAAAGATCATGGAAGAATATGATCTTCTGGCAAAAGAGATGATCAAGAGAGAGAAAGAAGGAAAAGGATTTACATTCTTCCACTTTATGATCGACTTAACAGGAGGACCATGTGTAGCGAAACGTTTATCTGGATGCGGTTCTGGAACAGAATATCTTGCAGTAACACCATGGGGAGATTTATATCCATGTCACCAGTTTGTAGGAGAAGAAGATTTCTTAATGGGTAATGTCTTCGAAGGTATTAAGAAAGATGAGATCGTCAAAGAATTCAAAGCATGTAATGTATACTCCAAAGAAGAATGTAAAAAATGTTTTGCAAGATTCTATTGCAGCGGTGGATGCAGCGCAAACTCTTATAACTTTAATGGTACGATCAATGGAACTTATGAGATCGGATGTAAATTAGAACGCAAGAGAGTTGAATGTGCACTTATGGTAAAAGCAGCATTAGCGTTAGAAGAGGAGACGGAGAATGAAGAAGCGTAATAGCAGCGGCAAGTATATTGCAGGGCTTATTTTACTGATTGCGTTGTGTGTATTTGGAGTATTTATTACAACAAAAGGAATCACAAAGAACAAGATTGGACGAGCAAGCAACATTGAACTTGGATTGGATCTTGCAGGTGGAGTCAGTATCACATATGAAGTTGATGGTAAGAACGTATCTGACAGTGATATGAAGGATACCGTATACAAACTTCAGAAACGTGTGGAAGGTTACAGCACAGAAGCAGAAGTTTATCAGGAAGGAAAAGATCGTATCAATATCGAAATCCCCGGAGTAACAGATGCAAACAAGATCTTAGATGAACTTGGTAAACCAGGAACACTTTCTTTTGCAGTTCAGAAACAGGTAAAAGTAAAGCAGAATGGAAAAACAACAACACAGACTACTTTAGATACCATTTTAACAGGACAGAATGTTAAGAAAGCAAAAGCTGTCACAAATCAGAATCAGACAACTGGTAAGAAAGAATATTTAGTTGCCCTTGAATTTGACTCCAAAGGAACAAAAGCTTTTGCCAAAGCTACAAAAGCAAACATTGGGAAACCAATTTATATCATCTATGATAACCAGGTGATCAGTGCACCAAATGTACAGGAAGCGATCACAAAAGGTGAATGTACGATCGATGGTATGGAAAGTTATGAAGCAGCCGAGAATCTTGCTTCATCTATTCGAATTGGTTCCTTACCAGTCAAATTAAAAGAACTTCGTTCTAACGTAGTGTCTGCTAAGTTAGGAGTTAATGCGATCCAGACAACGATTAAGGCTGGAATCATCGGATTTGCCTTGGTATGCTTGATCATGATCGCATTTTATGCAGTGCCAGGTATCATTGCATGTGTAGCACTTGCAATTTATATGCTAATGATGTTACTTGCACTGAATGGATTTAATGCAACGTTGACATTGCCGGGACTTGCGGGTATCATCCTCGGTATCGGTATGGCGGTCGATGCCAATGTAATCATTTATGCAAGAATTCAGGAAGAAATCGGAGCAGGTAAGAGTACAGGAGCTGCGATCAAGTCTGGATTTGGAAAAGCAGCTTCAGCTATTATTGATGGTAACGTTACAACACTGATCGCAGTTTTAGTACTGTGGTTTAAAGGATCTGGAACGGTCAAAGGATTTGCTCAGACATTAGGGATGAGTGTACTGATTTCCATGTTTACAGCACTTGTGATCAGTCGATTCCTTGTATATGCAGCATATCACTTTGGACTTCGTGATAAGAAATGGTATGGAAAACCAAGAACGATCAAGACAAGAGATTTTGTCCGTGCTGGTAAGAAATACGTTGCAGTCGCAGGTGTGATCATTTTAGTCGGACTTGCAGCACTGCCTATGAACAGAAGTAAGATTGGTACGATCTTAAATTATGATCTTGAATTCTCAGGAGGAACAGCATCTACGATCACATTTAAAGATGATCAGAAAGTAAATGATTCTTTAGAAAAACAGATTGTGAAAGCCTATGAGAAAGTCAGCAAATCAACATCTGTTCAGAGTCAGAAAGTAAAAGCGAATAACCAGATGGTTGTTAAGAGTGTAGAACTTAACCTGAATCAGAGAAAACAGATTGAAAAGACATTAAAGAAAGATTATAAAGTTAAATCAGTTACAACAGAGAATATCAGTTCAACGATCAGTAATGAAATGCAGAGAGATGCATTTATCTCAGTTATCATTTCAGCAATCTGTATGTTGATCTATATTGCAATCCGATTTAAAGATGTTAAGTTTGGATCTAGTGCGATCATCGCATTGTTAAATGATGTGTTAGTTGTATTTGCGGCATATTCTATCGGAAGATTATCTGTGGGTGGAACATTTATCGCATGTATGCTAACGATCATCGGATACTCTATCAACTCAACGATCGTTATCTTTGACCGTATCCGTGAGAATCTGAAACTTCAGACGATCCGTACAAGAGATGATATCAAAGCACTTGTAAATCAGAGTATTTCAAGTACACTGGTTCGTACGATCAATACAAGTTTAACAACATTTGTTATGGTATTGGCGTTATTTATCTGCGGAGTATCATCTTTAAGAGAATTTGCCCTGGCATTGATCGTTGGTGTTATTGGTGGAGCATTCTCTTCTGTATTCTTGACAGGACCATTATGGTATATGATGAAGACTCGTATGGGCTCTGATGCTATAAAAGAAAGTAATGGACAGACATCTGTACAGCCAGAGAAGATCACAGCGAATCCAAACCGCAAGAAAAAGAAGAAAAAGAAAAGAAAATAAGACAAGTAAAAAGAGTATTCAGTAAAGACTGAATGCTCTTTTTCTAGAAGATGGAGAAACATGATGGAACAGTGGTATCTGTATAAGAAAAAAGCCGATTTTACAAAGATTGGTGAGAAATTTCAGATTGATCCCGTGATCGCAAGACTGATCAGAAACAGAGATGTGATCGGGGATGAAGAAATACATAAATATTTATATGGAAATCTTTCGGATATTTCAGATCCATTTCTGATGAAGGGAGTCAGAGAAGGTGTGGATATCATAAGAGAGAAGATCAGAGACAGAAAAACAATCCGCATTATCTCAGATTATGATGTAGACGGAGTTGTTTCTAACTATATTTTATGGAAAGCAATCTATGATCTTGGTGGAATGATTGATTTTCAGATTCCAGACCGTATGAAAGATGGTTACGGAATCAATGAAAATATCATTGAGAAGGCAGTAGAGGATCAGATTGATACGATCCTTACATGTGATAATGGAATTGCAGCTAGTGAAGCAATCAGATTTGGAAAAGAACATGGTCTTACAATGATCATTACAGATCACCACGATGTACCATTTATTTTAAATGAAGATGGAAGTAAAGAAGAAATTCTTCCACCAGCTGATGTTGTCATTAATCCCAAACAAAAAGAATGTAAATATCCATATCCGCTTCTTTGTGGAGCAGGAGTTGCATTTCAGTTTGTGAGAGCATTGTATAAATCTATGGGCGAGGATGAAAACAAACTGGAAGATCTGTTATCTATGCTTGCGATTGCGACTGTATGTGATGTTGTAGATCTTACAGGAGAGAACAGGATTTTTGTGAAAGAAGGATTAAAGAGGATCAAAGAGACAAGAAATGTGGGTCTTAGAGCATTATTGGATGTTCATGATCTTATGGAAAAACAGATACAGTCTTATGCTCTTGGCTTTATTATTGGACCATGCATTAATGCAAGTGGCCGGCTGGAATCTGCAGAAAAAGCATTGAATCTGTTCCTGGAAGAAGATAAAAAGAAAGCAATGCAGACAGCAAAAGAATTAAAAGAGCTGAATGATCTTAGAAAAAGTATGACAGAGAATGGTGTAAAAGCAGCATTAGATCAGGCAATGAAATATGAAGCAAAAGGCGATAAAGTACTTGTTTTATATTTACCAGATTGTCATGAAAGTATTGCTGGGATTATTGCTGGAAGAATTAAGGATCGTCTAAACCATCCAGTCTTTGTACTTACTGATGCAAAAGATGGAATTAAGGGATCAGGACGTTCTATCGAAGAATATTCCATGTTTGAAGAGATGATGAAAGTTAAAGAGGTGTTTACTAAATTTGGCGGGCATCCGATGGCAGCGGGATGTTCTCTTGAGAAGGAGGACCTTAAAGCATTTCGTAAAAAAATCAATGAAAATTGTACATTGGATGAAAAAGATTTCGCAAAGAAGGTGCAGATCGACATCGATATGCCGGTTGATTATATCACAATGGATCTGATTCATCAGTTGTCAGTACTGGAACCTTTCGGGAAAGAAAATAAAAAGCCTCTATTTGCACACCGTAAATTAAAGATTGAACGTGTCAATGTGTTTGGAAAAAATAAAAATGTAATTAAATTAGCATTAAAGAGTAGTCAGGGAACACGGATTGATGGTATGATTTTTGAGGATGAAACAGAATTTAGAGAAAAAATGGGGACAAACAAGTATATTACATGCACTTATTATCCTGTGATCAATGAATATCAGGGATATAAGAGTCTTCAGATCAATATTCAAAATTATTTTTTTGCGGAGGGATAACATGAGTAAGATAAAACTGGTTGCAATGGATCTTGATAATACATTATTAGACAGTAATAAACAAATATCAGAACATACAAAAGAAGTGTTAAAAGAGGCGATCAGACAGGGAGTTTATATTGTACCTGCTACAGGACGTATTTTCAAAGCGATTCCGGAGTTTTTGAGAAATATTGAAGGTGTTCGTTATGCAGTTTGTTGTAATGGAGCAACAGTATATGATCAGTATGAAGAAAAGATTATTTATACGAATCATTTATCCGTGGATGTGACATTGGAGTTATTTAGAATACTTGAAAAATATCATTCCACACATGATATTTATCAAAATGGACAGGGATATATGGAAAAACGTTATTTGGATCACCTTTCAGAATATAATGTATCAGGACATTTACTGAAACTGGTAAATGATACAAGGCTGCCAGTGGATGATCTTAAAAAGCATCTCAAAGAAAATCCATTAGGAATTGAGAAGATCAATGCATTTTTTGATAATATGAAAGAAAGATCAGCAGCAATAAAAGAATTGACTGAAAAAAATATTGCTAGTGTATCAAGTGCACTTGATAATAATATTGAGCTTAATCAGTTTGGCTGTGATAAAGGGGATGGATTAAAACATCTTGCCAAATGTCTTGGCTTAACAATGGATGAAGTTATGGCATGTGGAGATGCTGGTAATGACACCATGATGATCAAGGCAGTAGGAACAGGTGTTGTTATGGGAAATGGACGAGAAGAATTAAAAGCAATTGCTGATTTTGTTACAAAGACAAATGATGAAGACGGAGTGGCATATGCGATTGAGAAATTAGTTCTTAATTCTTGACGATGTTATTTGAAGTGATATAATAAGTATGTTTAAATAGTTAGGGGGGAAATATAAGAATGAGAAAAACGCGAAAAACAGCGGCTGTATTGGCTCTGTATGCGGTTTTGATGCTTAGTTCAGCGTCTGTAGTAAGTGCAGATCAGGTAAATGATAAGACATTTGCAAGAGAACAGACAAATGAGCAGACTGACACTAGCAAAGATAATTCTGCCCAGACGACAGAAGCTTCGACAACTGAGGCAACGACAGAAAAGAAAACAGAAGCTAAGCCAACGACAGAAAAGAAAGATAAGACAAATACAAGTCATAAGAAGAAAGCAACAACTAAGAAGACAGAGCGTAATACAATAAAGAAACATAAGAAGAAAAAGAAAGATACCAAAGACAAGAAGAAAGATAAAAAGAAAGACAAAAAAGATAAGAAAGCGATCATTCCAAAAGTCTATAATGACCATAGCATTGAGATGAAAGGAAAGAAAGAATCTATTCAAGGATTTATTTATTTTAATCAGGCAGATGCAGCATGGAATGATAATGGTTACCAGATTCATAGCAGCGGATGCGGACCAACAGCAATGGCTGTCTGCATCAGTTCATTAACTGGTAAATGGGTTACACCAGTAGATACGACAGTTTGGGCATATAAGCATGGATATTATACAAGTGCGGGTGCAAGTCATGAGATGGTACCGGCATTGGCAAAGCAGTATAAACTTTCATGTAATGGACTAGGAACAGATATTAATAAAATACGCAGTGCCTTGAAGAAGAAACATCCGGTAGTAGCACTGATGGGACCTGGTTATTTTACAAAGAAAGGACATTTTATTGTTCTTGTAGCGATTGATAACAATGATCAGGTAACAGTAGCTGATGTTGGAAGCAGAGAACGTACACAATATAAATATCTATTAAAAGATGTAGTAGCCCAGACAAAAGCTACTTCAGCAGGAGGACCTTGCTGGGAGATTTACTCTAAAGATAAGAAAGCAAAGAAGACAACCGATACAAAGACTAAGACAATTCAGGCGAAGAAAGAATTTAAAGATACATCTAAGATGTATGCAGAGATCAAAGCAGTCTTACAGAAGAACTATCATCTGAGTGTACCGCTTAAGAAAGGAACTTTGGTCAATAAAGATCAGTTTGTCACAGTTAGCTCTTTAACGATCAATGATAAAGTTACAGTTATGGATGTGTCTAAGAAACTTACAACAGATGTTGATCTTCAGCAAGTAGTATCTGAGATTAAGACAGATGCAGTCAAAGGTTCTTTTTGGAATACAGTAACGATTGAACCTAATAAAACAAGTGTAACAGAATAATTTTAAATTACATAGTAAGAGATAAGAAGCACAGAGAATGTAAAAGTTTTCTGTGCTTTTTTACTTCATAGGAAATTTCAGGAGGAAAACATTATGAATATTAAAAAAATGATAACAAAAATTACAGCGGGAGCATTATGTATGTTAATGTTTGCAGCAACTGTTGGACAGACAATAAGTTCAGTACATGCAGCACAGAGTGATGTGATCGATACATCAAGAACGGCATCCTTAACAATCCACAAATACGACATGACAGCAGCACAGAAAGGCGGAGTTGATTTAAGTCAGTTTACTGCTACTGGAAAACAGGATGCAAAAGCAGAAGAAGCTTTAAAGAAGTATCCGATCAAAGGTGTTGAATTCAGCTATCTGCGTGTCGGTGATGTAGAGCAGCAGAGTGAAGCTGGTAAAGTTCAGATGATCTATGAACTGCCAGATGCATTACAGAAGATCTTAGGATTAGCAGATTCAGATGCGGCAAAGACAGAAGGAAGTAAAGATTACTTTACAAGCCAGATCATCAATGACAAGTTAGCTTCTGCATTAGAAGATAACACTGCATCCAAAGACAAACTGGAAGATTACATGAAGACAAACAACGGAACTGCCATGGATCTTACAGATGCACAGGGTGTGACAAAGAAAGACAAGCTGCCACTTGGTCTTTATCTGATCGTAGAGACAAAAGTTCCAGAAGATGTCACTTATACAACAAACCCTTGGTTCGTGCAGTTACCATCCACTGATTCTGAAGGGGATGACTGGTTCTATGATGTTGTATGCTATCCAAAAAATGAAACTGGTATCCCAACCCTTGATAAAAGAGTTCGAAACAATCCAGATCAGGATAATGTAACAACAGCAGAACAGAGTGCTTTAGCAGATTTCACAAATGCAAGAGAAGAATACAAATACCAGAGCACAGTTACAGCATCCAAAGCAGAAAAGCTTGATTATCAGTTTATCTCAAAATTACCACACATCACATCAGGAACAACATACCTTTCAACATACGCGTTCGATGATAAGATGGCAAAAGGTATGACATACAACAAAAATGCAGTGATCGCGATCTATGACAACAAAGATGCAGCAGATACAACAAACGTTAACAACGTTGACAAAAGTGGTGCGATCGCAGTATGGAAATCATCTGATACAGATCCTAAGTTTGCAGTAACATATGGTAAATCTGGAGATGATTCTACAATGAAAGTAGAAATGACAAAATCCGGATTAAACGAGATCAATAAGAAATACTCTGACAAATATATCGTTGTTTACTATACAGCAGATGTAAACACAGATGATACAGTCGTTCTTGGTGACAAAGGTAACCCTAACGATGTGTCCTTAACATGGAAGAGAACATCTACAGATTACTGGGATATCTTAAAAGATAAATGTATCGTATATAGCTTTGGTTACAACTTCACAAAGAAATTCTCTGATAACAAAGGAGATGCAACAAAAGTTAAATTCGTGATCCAGAACAAATCTGACAATTACTATTTAGTAGCAAAAGCAGACAGTGACGGAATTTATCAGGTAACTGGAAAATCTGCAACAGAAGAGGGTGCAACACAGTTCAGCCCTGCAGCCGATGGAAAACTGATCATCAATGGTATCGAAGGTGATGAGTATGGATGTACAGAAACACATTCCGATGCTGGATATACATTACTGAAAAAAGAGATCATCGTAAAGATCAATTCAACAAAAGCAGATATCACACCAACACAAGCAAACATCACAGGAATCCAGTCTAAGAACGAAAATGATTCCACAGCAAACGATGGTGTAAAAAATGGTACAGAACTCGCTAATGATGTAGCAGTCCAGACAACAGGTGCATCTGCAACGGTTGACAGCAAAAAAGCAACAATGAGTGCAAATGGAGAATCCGTAAACGCATTTGTTGATATGGAAGTTACAAACCAGAAACAGTTCTTACTGCCAATGACAGGTGGTGTAGGAAGCTATGCACTGATCATCGCAGGTGTCGTTATTGCCGGATGCGGATTTATGATCGTTAAAAAGAACCAGAAACGTAAAGAAGTTCAGTAAGAGTTAGAAACTTAAAAATGTTTTGATAAACCCTGTCAGGCAACTGGCAGGGTGATCTTAAAAATATGAGACAAAAAATCATTCCAATACTGATCATATTGTTTGGTTTTGCCTTGTTGTCTTATCCGTTCATCAGTAACTACATGTTTGAAAAAAGTGCTGGTTCAACGATCAAGTCCTATGAAAAACAGGCAAAAACCTATGATCAGAAGCAAAAAGAACAGGCATTTCGGAAAGCGGAAGAATATAACAAAGACCTGATCAAGTCAGTGGTACAATTGACGGACCCGTTCAAAGTCAAAAAAAGCAATGGAGAGACACTGATCTATAATAATATCTTAAATATCGATCATTCAGGAGTGATGGGATATCTGGAAATTCCCTGTATCTCAGTCAATCTCCCAATCTATCACGGTACAGATGCAGAAATACTGGAACGTGGAGTTGGGCATCTTGCAGCATCTTCGATTCCGGTAGGTGGAAAAAGTACCCATAGTGTATTAACTGGACATACCGGACTTAGTTCTGCAAAGTTATTTACAGATCTGACGGAAATGAAAAAAGAGGATTTGTTCTTTATTCATGTACTGGATCGAATCTTAGCTTATAAAGTGGATCAGATCTCTGTGGTAAGACCAGAGGATACAAGAAAACTCCAGATCGTCAAAGGAAAAGATTATGTGACACTGGTAACATGTACCCCATATGGAGTCAATGACCATCGTTTACTGGTACGGGGTATCAGAACCAAATATGTAAAGAAACAACGATCATCGATACGGCCAAGAAATCAGGATTCCCAGTGGATGAGAACTTATAAAAAAGCGATCGCCATCGGGCTTATGATCGTTACAGCCCTGATTTTATTAGGAAAAGTATTTCAAAAGCTTCATCGAAAGAAAACAGAACATAGACAAATCAACAGAAAGAAAGGGAGAGAGGAATGAAAAGGAATCTGATCAATTTATTAGGCATTATCTTAATGGGGATCGGAACCTTTTTGTTTCTTTCTCCCGATTTTTCTGCGTATAGACAACAAAAAAATGCAGATCAGGAGATCAAAGCCTTTCAAAAGGAAAATAAGATTCCGAAGGAAAAAGATCCTTTCTATCAGGAGGCCGTACAGTATGATCAAAAGATCTATAAAGAAGGCCAGAAAGATCTAAAGGATGTCTGGAGTTATCGCACGTCACCGATCCGGTTGAAAGATGGCAGGAGCAACTTTGGATATATCAGGATCAAAAAGATGCATGTCAAACTTCCACTGTATCTTGGAGCAACCTTAGAAAACATGAGAAAAGGTGCTGCGATCATGGGAGAGACATCATTACCGCTTGGCACGAAGAACAGTAACTGTGTGATCGCTGCACATCGTGGATATAAGGGGATCCCATATTTCAGGGAGATTGAGAAGCTGAAAGCAGGAGACAAAGTCACCATTCAAAACCCATGGGAAAAACTTTCTTATCGGGTCGAAAAGATCAAGATCATAAAACCGGATGATTCAGATCAGATCCGGATTCAGAAAGGAAAAGATATGGTAACACTTCTTACCTGTCATCCATACCGCAGTCATGGAAAATTTCGATATGTGATTTATTGCATAAGAGATCAGGGACAAAAGCTTCCAGCTCAAAAGATCCGTACAATGAATGATACTTATTTTGAATCTTCCAAATGGGATATTCAAAGAGAGAAGATCGTCCGATATGCAGGGTTAGGGATCTTGCTCTTTTTTGGAATGGAACTTATAAGATCAGACAAAAGGAAAGGAGGAAAAGGACATGAAAAAAAGGGATAAGATGAAAGGCAAAAAAGGATATGCGATATTGGCACTTGTGATTGCCATAAGTTTTATTACCGTCCTTACATGGAACAATTTGGTACAGGCATCCTATAAAACGAAAGAAAATGCGGGAAGTACATCATTCCCAAACAATGATAAATATACCTATGTTGAAGTAAAAGGTCCATCGGGAACTTCCACATTAAAACTACAGGTAACCCATTCTGGATCAGCCTGTAAAAACTATTCATTCGATAATGCAAGCCGGACACTGAATATCAAACAGGTCTCTGCAAGCAATCCGAATCCATATGGTTTGAAACTTTCTACAACGTCAGTCAAAACAACAAAATCCAATTCTGGATCGTATTCATGGATCAGCGTAAAAGTAAAATATACGGTTCCGGCTCATCAAAAATATAACAATGTGACATATGATGCACCATCCAGCCAGTCGCATAAACTGACAAAAACACCCGATCACAGCACGAAAGAACAAACGGATTTTGAAACTACGATCGGACTGAGTGCTTATGACACCGGTGTTGCACCGTATAAAAAACCAAGTGACCAGAAATATTACAGATACTATGATTGTAAAGTTACGATCAACCTAAATAAGACACAATACAAAGTGACTTATAAAGGGAACAATGGAACGATCGCATCCGCAGATTCAACAAAAAGTTTTGCCTGTGGAAGTAAACTGACATTTCCAGTGGCAAATCGAACAGGATACACTCTTACCGGATGGAAGGATACGGCAAACAGTACAGGGACGTCTTATACGACAAACAGTACGGTATGTGGCAAGGGACTAACGTTATATGCCCAGTGGAAAGCAAACCAGTATAAGATCCACTATAACGCGAATGGTGGAAGTGGAACGATGTCTGACAGCACAGTGGCTTATGATAGTTCATTTACACTTCCAAAGAATACATTTACGAATAACGGCTATCAGTTCCTTGGATGGAGTAAGACAAAGGATGGAGATGTTGCAGCTTACGAAGATCAGGAAGCGATCAAATATCAGACGGCTTCTGACCTTACCTTATATGCGATATGGGGAAATGGACAGTATAAGATCAGCTTTATGCCAAATGGAGCACAGGCAGATGCAAAGATCATACCGGTAAAGACAGGAGAATCTTATACCATACCATCCGGTCTGTTTACCAGAAAAGGATATACGTTTGTAGGATGGGCAAAGACTCCGGATGCAGTCAGGGCAGATTATACGAATGGAGCAGCTGTCTCTGATCTTACAGATGCCGGAAAGACCATCAAGCTGTATGCGATATGGAAAAAGAATGACGGAAGCATCAATAAAACAAACATCATCCATGATGAAGGCATGTTTACCGGAGACATTGAGATCGAAGGGCAGAATGGAACAGGATATAGTCATGCTCATACAGACTCCGAATATGCCAACATTGATAAGACAGATGCTCCCGGATATTTTACAGATCGGTATCGATAAAGATAACAGCAGGAAGTCCTCTTTCTGCTGTTACGATAAAAATGGATAAGATCAAATGAATCAGGAGGAAACTATGAAATACAAGTTGAAAAGAAAACTGAAAAAGATCGGGACGTTCTTCCTGGCCTTGTTAACACTTTTTTCTTCGTTGTTTGGAGGAATGGCCGGAATGCCAGCACCAGTCGTCAATGTTGCGGCGAAAGAAGGAACAGCGACCGTTGGTATGAGTCAGGTCATGGATTGTAATAAGATCAGTGCGTTAAACCGGCCGGCAAGTGAAGGACTATGGAAGATCACTGCAAATGGAAAAGGAACCTTTTGCCTAAATTCCGGAAAATCCATGTGTAATGGTGACACTGTAAAGTATAAGATACACAACGCTGTGACTTATAAGAATCAGGGAGTTGCAAAAGCTCTGACCTATTATTACTGGAAGAGTCCCAAAAATACAAAGGCATTTGCACTAACACAGGCTTATATCTGGGCATGTGGAGCAGGTGTCAGTAAAAAGACAACGATTTACCAGGCAGGAAAAAATCTGGATGACAAGTTTTCAAGCAGTGATGCAAAGGCTTTCTGCGATAAGATCAAGAAAACAGATCCAAAAGGTACGATCTATTATTATACCGTAACACACTGCGTAAAAGGAAAAAAACATGATAAACATCAGATGTTATATCGTATGACGAAAGATGTAACTCCGGCGAAGACCGGTTCATATACATATTCAGACAGTACATCGGAAAGTGATCAAACGGAAGTGAAGATCACAAAACGTGATCAGGCAACAGCTGTTGTATTATCCGGCGTCAAGTTCCAGTTTTTCAGGGATGGAAAATCCGTTGGTACAGCAGTGACAGATGAAAAAGGTGTTGCCAGTCTTACATATAATGAGACGATTTCTTCTGGAACAAAAAAGGTAACCAAAAAATACATTAAGAACTGGAAAGAATTATCGAAAGATGATCAGGAATCGTATACGGAAAAAGGATACTATGATTCCAAAGCCAAGGCCAAAGCTGCGGCGGAAGAAGAAGTCGCCAAATTACTGCAGGGGATCATTGAGGATAAGAGATCCAAGACACATACGTGGACGGCAAAAGAGATCGAAGCAGATGTAAGGCATAATAAAAATACAACAACAAAAACAAAAAAAGCAACGGGAAAAACGGCAAAGGTCGATCTTGGAAGTATGTATGATACAGAAAAAACGATCGATCTGGAACTGAACAAAAGAAGTATCCTGGAAGACTTTGGGACAGATGCAACCTATGCAAATGCAGAATATGGAGTTTATGCCAGATCTGATATTCTCGCATCCGATAACAAAACTGTCAGATATAAAAAAGACAGTGAAGTCGCAACGATCATTACCGATGCGACGGGTTATGGATGTGCAAAGAAACTGCCGGTCGGAGAGTACTATGTCAAAGAAAAGAATCCACCGAAAGGATTTGAACTGAACAAAGACAGTACAAATATCACACTGAACAATGATCAGCTCATTACTGTATATGAAACACCAGTCAAAGGAAAGCTGCAGATCCACAAAACCTATGATAATGATAAAAAGGCGGAATCCGGAGCGGTATTTGAAATATATGACAGTAAAAATCAGCTGGTCGATACGATCACAACCGGAAGTGATGGAATGGCAACGAGTAAAGAGCTTCCATATGGTCCTTACCGCTTACATCAGACCAAAGGAACGGATGGATTCTCCAAGATCCCAGATATGATAAAAGTGATCGATGGGTCCATAAAAACTTATCAGATCGAAGCGAACAACCCAAGAGAAGCTGCCGCGATCTCCATTTCAAAAACAAAGGTCATCACGGATACACAGACATCCACAAACACAGAGAGACCAGAAGCCGGAGCCAAATTTGAGATCATCAGAAAATCAGATCAGAAAGTCGTTGAGACACTGACAACCGATGAAAATGGATATGCTTCATCCAGACAGTTGGATCCTGGGACTTACACGGTACATCAGATCAAAGGATCAGATAATTATGCATTTGTAAAAGATTTCGATGTCACATTAAAAGACGGAGATAAAACAAACCATATGTATGATCTTAAGAATCCATGGATCGGAAAGAAACTCATGATCAAGAAAACAATGGAAAAAAATAAGGTGGAAGAAGCCGAAGTATCCGCAGAATTTACCATCTTAGATGCATCCAAAGCAGATGAATATAAAAATACAGATCTTGATACAGAAGAAAACAGAAAAGATTATATCGATTCCCTGGCGAAAGATGCCGTGATCGGAACGATAACAACAGATGCAAAAGGAATCGCAAGCCTTCTTCTGGAAGACCTGAAAGCAGATCATGATTTTATTGTTGTTCAGACAAAAGGAGCCGAAGGATATGACTTGGCCCCTGTCTATGATTCCAGAGATCATAAACCAAAAGAAGTCGATGGCATGAAAGTTTATGAATTTACTGCAAAAGATGTATATTCCGATTCCGCATCGATCCAGATCAAAAAGGAAAAGAAAGTATCCGATACAAAAACGGAAGCTGAAACAGGAGCAGTCTTTGAACTGATCGATCAGGATGGAAACGTTGTAACAACGCTGACCACAGGATCAGAGGGGACTGCAACAGTCAGTGGTATCGCCCTTGGAATGTACACATTACATCAGAAGAGTGGTTCGAACAAACATGCATTCTTAGAAGATCAGGTCATCGTGCTGACCAAGAAAGATAAGGGAAAAACGATCAAATACAGTTATGTTGATCAGGAAAATGAGATCGATTTTGTTCTGGTAAAACGTTCCAAAGAAACAAAGAAACTGTTAAATGATGCAGAATATGTCATTTACGATGATGATGGAAAAGAAATCGCAAGATTGACCTCCGGAACGATGAAAGACGGATATGCGACATGCAAGCTGCCTTATGGCCATTACAAGATCAAAGAAACAAAATCTCCGGATGGATACAATAAAAATGATACAGCGAAAGAATTTACCTTAGATCTTCAAAGTGTGGACTACGACAGCGATGGAAATGGTACTTACACCTATGAAGATACCGATGAACCAGTGTATGGATCTGTTTCACTAAAAAAGACAGGTGAAACGTTAAGCGGATTTGAAGATGCCAGCTTTGTTTATGAAAATGACCAGATCAGCGGAGCTGTATATGGACTGTATGCCAAAGAGGACATCCAAAAAGACGATGGAACTCTTGTCTGGAAAGCCGGAACTCTGATCGACCAGAAAACAACATTGAAAGACAAAGTCGTACAGTTTACCAGAAAAGGAGACGATGGAAAGGACACGACGGACTTTTATCAGGGAACTTATTATGTGAAAGAGATATCTGGTCCAAATGGATATTGTATTGATACAGAAGAACATGAGGTTGTGATCAACTGGGATACGAAACCGGGAACGATGAATGATATCCGAGATACCGAGGATGTTCCGGATGTGGAAGAACCACATGGAAACAATACGCCGTCTCCTAGCAGCGGTATTTATGTGCTGGAAACAGGGGAAGCATTGAATCAGGAGATCCAGGGTGCAGAAAGTATTACATTTACATGGGAAAATGCTCCGGATGGAACAGATACCAAAGACGTTTCACAGGACAAAGACGGAAGTATCGTCTTATGGAACGATGGAAATGATTATTATATTTCCTCCCAGAAAGCAGATCAGGTCATTTACATGAACACGATCTCCAGTAAGATGTTCTCAGAATGCAAGAGTCTGACAAAGATTAATTTTAAGAACATTGATACATCCAAAGTCGCGGACATGTCAGAGATGTTTGCCAACTGTTCTGCATTAAAAGAGCTGGATCTTTCCAGTTTTAATACTTCAAATGTGGAAGATGTACGAAAGATGTTCTATGGCTGTACAAACTTAAAGACGACCTATGCACAGGATCAGATGGTAAAGGCAGACGATGATTACAAAGATGCCCAGGTTACAGGTATCAGTGCAGTTGCAAAAACAGATTTTACAAAAGGGGATACCTATCATGCTGATGATTTCACGTTTTCCAGTAATTACGACGATGATGGACAACAGGAGCTTACTGATGTAACGGATGATGATGTGACTTTTTCACCAGAGACAGCGGAAGCTGCAGGAAAGCAGAAAGTAACGATCTCCTTTAAAGATACAGGAAAGTATAAAGGCTATGATCCGATCGAAACAACAGTCAATGTGATCGATCCGGAAGATGTCGATGTATCTCTTGATACTGACAAGCACATAGATATCAATCTGGAATGTAACGATCTGTTACAGAAGTACAGCATTCAGTTTATCAAGACAGATAAGAAAGGAGAGATGTTGCCAGGTGCGAAGTTTGCATTAAAAGCAGCCTGTGAGATCGTAAATAAGGATGAAAAGACGATCTTTCACAAAGGAGATACGATCGCAACCACGGTTTCCGGAGATGATCAGTTCGGTTATCTGGAATTCTTTGGACTGCCAACTGGCATTTATGCAAAAGACGGTGTTGGAAAAGAAATGTACACCGTAGAAGAAGTGGAAGCACCACTTGGATATGGAAAGTCTGATGAAACGATGACATTCAGTGGAGAGGTCTTAAATGATCAGACCGCAGATTTCATCCATGACGTGGCGACACAGGGAAATACTAACAATGATGAAATAACATATGTCCATGATTCCAAGACGCTGGTCAACAATCCTTCTGACTATGTGCAGGTGAAGAAATATTGGATCGATGATAACAACTCCATGAACACAAGACCAGTATCAGTGACGATCAAAGCAGAAAATAAGAACACACATGAAGTGAAGACTTATGTGCTGAATAAGGATAACAACTGGGCCATGCAGACAGATATCAAGCGAGGCGAGGAAGGAAACTATACGTTTAGCGAGGTTTGTAATGCAGCTAATTATACAAGAGTCAGTGAAGCAGGTGGCGATTGGGACAAAAATACCTATACATTATCTTATACAAACAAATATGATAAAGGTGGAAGTGTAAAACTTGTTGTTAAGAAAAACTGGGATGACAGTAATAACAGTGATGGAATCCGTCCGGATTCAGTAAATATCAAATTATATCGTAATGGAACAGATATGCAAAAAGATCAAATATTAAGTGCAGCTAATAACTGGACGGCAGAATTTAATGATCTTCCAAAAGAAGATGATCTTGGCGAAAAGTATGAATATGAAGTCAAAGAGGATTCATCCTCTGTTGTGAATGGAAATGCCAAGACTGGATATGAGATTGCTTATGAAGTAAAGGAATCTACAGATAAATCTAGTGATATCACAACGATCACAACCAATATCACAAACACACATAAACCAAAGACCGTACAGAAAACGATCCGAAAAGTATGGGATGATGAAAATGATCAGGATAAGATCCGTCCAGATTCTGTAAGGTTTAATCTGTTAGCAAACGGAAAAGATGTGGTAGATACCGTAACCTTAAATTCCGAAAACGGATGGAAAACAAGATCAAAAGTCCTTCCAAAATGCGAGAATGGAAATGAGATCGAGTATACATGGGAAGAAGTAAAAGAAGGTGTTGTGATAGGAAATGAACAGATCGGATACAAGGTTTCATACGATGATGAAGATGATTCTGACACAACGATCGCAACCAACTCTCATACACCGGGCAGAGTAAGCATTACCATCACAAAAGAATTAGATCCATCCAATCTGAACATGGATGTTGGAGATGCTGTATTTACATTCGGCCTGACAGGAACCGATGTTTACGGAAAGAAGCATGCTTATAAAAAAGATGTGAAATTTACGAAAAATGAAGTGGAAAACTTCACAAAAGAAAACCCTGGAAAGATGATCAACCTTTCAACAACATTTGATGATCTGTACTATGGAACTTATACATGCAGTGAAAGCGGCATGAAAGAATACTTTAAGCTGAATCATCTCTCAACGACAAGTACCAATGGAAGAGTGGATCAGAAAGCAGGAACGGTTACGTTTGACATCGGACCGGAAGAAAGCAGTGCATCTGCAAAAATCACAGGAGAAGCAACCTTCCGAAACCAGATGATCAAAGGAAGCATTAAGCTAAAGAAGAAAGACTCCAAAGGAAAAGTCTTAAAAGGTGTTCGGTTTACGATCAAGGATTCTGATAGAAAAGAAGTTGCAACCAAGGAAACGGATGAAAAAGGAGAACTTCTGTTTGATGATCTGCTGCCAGATACTTACACGATCACGGAAACCAAAACAGCCAGCGGCAAGAATCTGCTAAAAGAACCTCTGGTCGTAACTCTTCCGTTATCTGTAACACAGGCAGAAGTAGACAAGGGAAATGTAGATACCTCCAATGCCATCAAGCAGGGAGATACTTATTATTTCTATCATCCAACGTATGAGATCACAAATGATGCAAACCTGAAACTGCCAACTACTGGTGGATTCAATAATATCAAAGCTTATGTACCATTAATCGGTGGTTTTGCATTGATCTTAGCTGTAGTATTCTATTACTTCAAAAAGAAAAAAGGAATTGTGATCTTTAGAAAGAAATAAGAAATGAGTTTAATGAATTATTCAAGAAGATAAATGCTCTTTGGACAAGATCAAACGAAGGAAATAGCGAAAAGAAAGGAAGTACAAGAAGTAAATAGATGGAGGATAGATTATTATGAGTAAAGGAAGAAAAGGAAAAAGGGTAATGGCTGCAGCAATGGCGGTTGTGTTATCTGTTGCTACGGTAACAACGGGGGTATTACCGAATACAGCGGTTTATGTGCATGCAGAAGAATCGGATAGAACGTGGACCAAATTAGCTGATTCTAGTGTAGATGGTTTTTATTACAGGGAAGATCAGTATGGAAATATTGAGTGTGTAACGGATAAAACCTGTGTATACACATCGTATGATCAAATGGTTAAAGAAATTGCTTCCATAGCAAAAAGAATCTTTCTTGAAAATAAATATGCAAGGTATGATTTTGATATTCCCGTTGAAATAAAATCGGATCATACGATTGAAGAAATCGAGAATGGAAAATGTGATAAAGATATTCGTAATGAAATTTATAAAGATACAGGGAAACCAAATGAAGGGCATACAATGTCTGCATTTACTGTTGGTGGTGGTAATCTGTTGGCAGAGAATTGTTCAGATGGGATAAAATATTCAGATGGTGGATATAAAGGATACTATTCTGGGAATGGCGGATATGGAGATAGACGGGATAGATATCAAAAAGCGACAAAAAAATTAGATGAAGTTATTAAATCATTGAATCTTGATGGGAAATCGGATTATGATAAATTTAAAGCAGTTACAAACTGGATTGTTTCAAATGTGCGATATGATGAAGATAACGAAACAAAATACCAACACGATTTAACCGGAGCCGTTTTAGATGGATTAGCAGTTTGTGATGGGTATGCAGGGACTTTTTATTATATGGCAAATGCTGTAGGATTAAATGCTTTGTTTGAAGATGGTATAACAAACAGTAATAGAATTCGACATGCATGGAATCTGGTTCAGATTGATGGAACATACTACTATGTAGATCCTACAAATGCTTATTTTAAAGAGGATGGAGAACCGGGAAGAGAACTGTTACTTGGTCAAAAATATCTATTCAGTCTTTATACTCCAGATAATACTACAATAGAGGATACCTATAAAAATATATCACAGGATGACTACTTGAAAGAACATTCCATATGCAAAGGAAATCATGATTTATGGGAAAGTGGACACAATGGAGCTACATGTGAAAACCCTGCAACAACAGTATATTCTTGTAAAAATAAGGGATGTTTATATAAAAAGTATGTAGAAACAGCACCGGCCCTTGGTCATGAATGGGGTAATGCAAAAATCACTCAAGAGCAATCTTGTGAAAATCCTGAAATTACAACTTATACGTGTACTCATAGTCTTTGTGGAAGAAAAAAACAAGTAGAAACCAAACCCGCCCTAGGTCATACCTGGGATGAAGGAAAGGTTACAAAAGAAGCTACCTGTTCCGAAACAGGAGTTAAGACTCATACCTGTACTCGCTGTGGTGGAACAAAAAACGAAGAGATCCCAAAAACAAAACATGACTATGAAGAGCATGTCGAAACTCCGGCAACCTGTACATCCAGAGGCGTCAGTTACTATGTATGTAAAAACTGCGGACTTACAACATCAAAAAAACAGACACCTGCGACTGGCCATATCCATACAGAAGTCCGTAACAAAAAGGATGCAACTTATACAGACGATGGTTATACTGGAGATACTTACTGTAAAGATTGTGGTAAGAAACGGGAAACAGGAACCGTGATTCCAAAACTGGTAGAAAAAGAACATGACTACGGAGAATGGGTTCTTGATCAGGCTCCAACATGCAAAAAATACGGAGTAAGACACAGGATCTGTAAGAACTGCGGAGACCGAGAAGTTGATGTCCTTGATAAAGTGGATCACACATGGGAACTTGTTTCTACAATACCTGCCACATGTACCGTCGGAGAAATCCAACATTATAAGTGCAGCGTTTGTGGAGAGACAAAAGATGTGACATTAAGTAATCCATTAGGAGAACATTCCTGGGATAACGGAAAGGTTACAAAAGAAGCTACCTGCACGGAAGATGGAGAAAAGACTTATACCTGTACTGTCTGCAATACGACAAAAACGGAAGTCATTCCTGCTACCGGACATCAGCACAAAGAAGTAAGAAACGCAAAGAAAGCTATCTGTACCGAAGATGGTTACACCGGAGATACCTACTGTACAGACTGTAATACAAAACTGGAATCTGGAACAGTGGTCAATAAACTCGGTCATACATGGGATAACGGAGTGATTACAAAAGAAGCAACAGAAACCGAGGAAGGTGTCAAGACATACACCTGTAAGACATGTGGCGAAACAAAGACAGAAAAGATTCCAGTTACATCCCACCATTTGGATCAGGGAACGATCACAAAGAAAGCTACTTGTACAGAAAACGGAGAGAAAACGTATCATTGTACGGATGCAGACTGTGATAAAACATATGTAGAAACGATTCCAGCGACTGGGCACAAGTTTGATTCCTGGAAGACTGTAAAAGCCCAGAGTATCTACAGCGGAGCTGTACAGAAACGTACCTGTAATGCCTGCGGTAAAAAAGAAACAAGGATTGTTGGAGACAAACTAAAACCAGTCTTAAAGGTCAATACACCAAAACTACAGTTAAAACGTAGACAGAAAACACAGAAATTCACATTAACTGATATAGCAAAAGGAGATTCTGTTAAGTCATGGGTAAGCAGCAACAAGAAGATCGTAACTGTTTCAGGGAAACCAAATGGAACATGTATCATCAAAGCCGGTAAGAAAACTGGAAGTGCAAAGATCACGATCACAATGAGATCAAACCTGAAAAAGACAATCGGTGTTAAAGTACAGAAAAAAGCAGTAGCCTGTACATTCATTAAAAATGTACCAAAGAAGCTGACACTAAAACGCAAGAGATCTTATCAGTTAAAACCAGTGATCAATCCGATCACATGTACTTATAAAGCAAAATACAAGACTTCCAACAAGAAGATCGTAAAAGTAACATCCAAAGGAAAGATTACAGCAGTAAAGAAAGGAAAAGCAAAGATCACAGTGATGGTAGGCAAGAAGAAGTTTGTCTGCATGGTAACTTTCGATAATATAAAAAAAACAACACACAACAAAGCTCGTAAATAAGCCATTTTTACGAGCTTTTAAAAAAAATTAAAAAAACTTTCAAAAAAGTGTTGACATTTATCGAAAATGAGAGTATATTATTATTTGTCGTCAGGCAAGAGAGCTTGAAAGACACAAGGGATCATAGCTCAGCTGGGAGAGCATCTGCCTTACAAGCAGAGGGTCATAGGTTCGAGTCCTATTGGTCCCACTATCCATGAACTACATGGATAAATTTCATAACATATGGCGATGTAGCTCAGTTGGCTAGAGCATACGGTTCATACCCGTAGTGTCAGCAGTTCGAATCTGCTCATCGCTACTTAACTAAGACATATTCATTAGGAATATGTCTTTTTTCTTTATAAATGCTTATAAGGCTTTCTGATAGTTACACTTTTCCTCAATCACATAATGAATAAAATTCTTCAAAACCATCCCCAGAAATTTTGCCGAAAAGATGATAAAAAAATTTAATCATGTTATAATAAAAACAAAAAAGGAGAACTTATATATGCGTGTAGGAATGGGATATGATGTCCACAAATTAGTAGAAGGAAGAGACCTGATCTTAGGTGGTGTAAAAGTACCTTACGAGAAGGGACTATTAGGTCATTCAGACGCAGATGTTTTGCTGCATGCAATCACAGATGCAATCCTGGGGGCAGCAGCACTCGGAGATATTGGAAAACATTTTCCAGATACAGATCCTGCATATCATAATGCAGACAGCATGAAATTATTAGAAGAAGTAGTGAAACTGATTGAAGACAAGGGATACGAGGTAGGAAATGTTGATGCAACAGTGATCGCACAGAGACCAAAGTTATTAAATTATATTCCAATGATGAAAGAAAACATCAGCAAAGTTCTCAAAGTTGATCCAGATCAGGTGAACGTCAAGGCAACAACAGAAGAACACTTAGGATTTACAGGAGAAGGGCTTGGAATCAGCGCACAAGCTGTATGTTTGCTAAACGAGAGGAAATAATATGGAATTAATTTATCAGGAAGAGAAAGAAGTAAAACCAGTCTATGACATGTATCAGAAGATTTTTGAAGATCCTGAAGAATTTGCAAAGTATTATTTTGAAGAAGTCTATGCATCCAATGAAGTGCTTCTGGCAAGAGAAGGCCAGAAGATCTTAGGAATGATACATTTGAATCCATACCATATAAGAACAGGGGAAAAGACATACACATTAAATTACATTGTAGCTGTAGCGGTATGGAAAGAATACAGAAGACAAGGAATAATGGCAGCAATGCTTACAAAGTGCTTAAATGACATGCATCAGAAGAGACAGCCGTTTACTTATCTGATGCCGGCGAATAAAGCATATTATGAGCCATTTCAGTTTACCTTTGTGATGGACTGGGAAGAAACGATGATTCATTCAATGAATGATTCGGACAAGATAATTCCAGCAATACAACAAGATGCAAGAATTGTCACAGCACCAGAAGAAGAATATGACCGAATTACTATATTTTTAGAACAATTTATGCAGCCATATCAGATTTATACAATTCCTGATAAGCAATATTTAAGAAGACTTTCAAAAGAAAGCCAGAGTGGTGAAGGGAACCTCATGGTATATTATGAGGGAGAACAATTGACAGGTGTTTTTGCAGAGAGTTTTGAAGATGATGAAGTGTATATCCGATGGGCATATTCAACGCAGCCAGAGAATATGCTCAATGAGATAAAATATCGATATAAGAATAAGAAGATTTATATTACAGAAGGTAATTTAACCAAAGGAGAAAAAATACCAAAGATTATGGCAAGGATCACAGATCTCACAGCGTGGGGAGAGATCCTTCATGGAAAGAGTGATTTTACATTCAGGATTTTGGTCAAAGATCCGTATATCAAGGATCAGAATGGTGTATACCAATTCCAATGCCTGAATCATAAGATATCCATTCAATGTGTAGATTCATCAAAAGAAAATGCATGCAAAGAAGGACGATCAGATGCACAAGAATGGGAAGATGAAATTTCAATTGACGAGCTGACACAGGTGTTTTTTGACAACAATGCAGGACAGATATTAAAACAGCATGAGTATCTGAAAGATATCGTGCCGGCTGGCCCAATCTATATTTCAGAGGAGGTATAAGCCATGAAGTTAATGTTTATCGGAGCAGATCATGAAGTAACCGGAAGCTGCCACTATGTGGAAGCCTGCGACAAAAGGTTTATTGTTGACTATGGAATGGAACAAGGGTTAAATGTGTACGAGAATGTCGAGCTGCCAGTGAATGCAGGCAGTCTGGATTTTATTTTGCTGACACACGCACATATTGATCATTCAGGATTAATTCCGCTGCTGTATGCAAAAGGATTCAGAGGAAAGATATTTGCAACAAGAGCAACGACAGATTTATGCGAGATCATGTTGCAGGATAGTGCGCACATTCAGGAATTTGAAGCAGAATGGAAGAATCGTAAGGCAAGGAGATCTGGAAAACCAGAAGTTGTACCAATTTATACAATGGATGATGCGGTAAATGTTATGCAGTATTTTGTACCATGCCCATATGGAAGACAGATCGAAGTTTCAGATGGGATTACCATCAGATTTACGGATATCGGTCATTTGCTTGGTTCATCAAGTATTGAAGTATGGTTAAGGGAAGATGATGTAGAGAAGAAACTTGTGTTCTCTGGAGATATTGGGAATTTTGATCAGCCTCTGATCAAAGATCCAAGCTATACGAAAGAGGCAGATTATGTTATTATGGAATCTACATATGGAGACCGCTATCATGGAAAACATCAGGATTATGTAACAGAGCTTACCAATGTGATCCAGAGAACATTTGACAGAGGAGGCAATGTCGTCATCCCATCATTTGCGGTAGGAAGAACACAGGAATTATTATATTATATCCGTCAGATCAAAGCAGAAGACAGAGTGAAGAATCATGGCGATTTCAAGGTTGTTGTAGACAGTCCGTTAGCGGTAGAAGCAACTAAGATCTTTAATAAGAACATTGACGAGACTTATGATGAAGAAGCAATGGAATTAGTGAAAGAGGGCATTAATCCGATCACATTTTCCAATCTTCATTTATCTATTACAACCGAAGAATCCAAGGCAATCAACTTTGAGACAGAGCCGATGGTTATCATATCAGCTTCAGGTATGTGTGAAGCTGGAAGAATCAGACATCATCTCAAACATAATCTTTGGCGACCGGAGAATACGATCATATTCGTAGGATATCAGGCATACGGAACATTAGGAAGATCATTGATTGAAGGAGCCAAGGAAGTGAAATTATTTGGTGAAACGATCAAAGTGTCAGCAGATATCGTTCGGTTAGAAGGCCTGAGTGGACATGCAGATAAGAATGGACTATTAAAATGGGTCAATAGTTTCGAGAAGAAACCAGAAGAAGTATTTGTAGTTCA
>OLPB01000145.1_pt1 | contig 47456 bp, 37 predicted proteins | sample 1672001 | NCBI WGS metagenome assembly OLPB01 (sample SAMEA3136635, study PRJEB25190) | human gut metagenome | biome: human gut; feature: human-associated habitat; material: faeces | place: Austria | collected 2013 | reverse complement strand
TGTCGCGCAGGGTGCCGTCGAACAGGTAAACATCCTGCTGCACCAGACCGATCGCACTGCGCAGGCTGTGCTGCGTGACATCGCGCACATCCTGGCCGTCGATGGCAATCGAACCGCTCGCGACATCGTAGAAGCGCGGGAGCAGCGCGCAGGTCGTCGACTTGCCGCCACCGGAGGGACCCACCAGCGCGATCGTCTCGCCGGGTTTGATGGAGAGGTTCATGTGGTCGATCACCGGATGCACCTCGGCACCCGCCTCGGCCGCCTCGCCCTGCTCGTAGGAGAAGCACACGTCGCGGTACTCGATCGCGCCCTCCGTCACCTCGAGCGCGCGTGCGCCGGGCTTGTCTTGAATGTCGGGCGCGGTGGCAAGCACCTCGTCCATGCGGCGGAATCCCGCAATGGCCTTTTGGAACATCTCCGTTGAGTTCACGAGCGTCTCGATGGGTCCGGTGAACAGGCTGATGTACAGGGCGAACGTGGCCATATCGACGGCCGTCATCTGACCTTGCGCCACCAGGTAACCGCCGAAGAGCACGATAGTGATGTAGTGCATCGCCGTCATGACGGCGCTGGTCGCCTGATAACTGCCCATCACCTTGTACTGCGCGACCTTCGAATCGAGATATCGGCCGTTCGCCACGCGGAACTTCGCACGCTCGGTCTCCTCGTTCGCAAAGGACTTCACCACGCGCATACCCGCCAGGGAGTCCTGAAGCTGCGAATTCACCTCGGAAATCTTGGCGCGGTTATCGGCGAACACGCTGCGCATGTGCAGGTTCTGGCGAACCATAAGCGCCACGAACACAACCGTGACCAGCGTGAGAGCACCAGCGAGCTCAGGCGAGATGGTGAAGAGGATGGCCAGGGCGCCGATGATCTTGATGCCGCAGATGATGATCCATTCAGGCAGGTGATGCGCGCCCTCGCAGATGTCGAAGAGGTCGTTGACCACGCGGCTCATCATGTCGCCCGAGTTATGGGCGTCGAAGTAGGCGAAACTGAAACGCTCGTACTGGTCGAACAGGTCCTCGCGCATGCGCGACTCCATGCGAGCACCCATGATGTGCCCCTGTGCGGAGACAAAATAAATGCATGCCGTACGAACGATATAAAGCCCCACGAGCCCGAGCCCCAAGAACAGAAGCCCGTCCATGATGGCCGCCGCGCCCTCGGTGAACAACCCACCCGTCAGCGCGCGCAGGATAATCGGAAACGCCAGGTCGATCCCCGCATACGTCAACGCGCAGGCCGTGTCGGCGATAAACAGCCCCTTCTCGGGCCCGTAATATGAAATGAAGCGTTTGAACATAGGCATCTTTCCTGCAACAGAATTCATTTGCGAGCATATCGGCTCATGTGAGGTAGGCCCCGAGAGGGGTCAAGGGTTTGGGCGATTCCGCAGGAACGAGGACCAGCCCAAACCCTTGACCCCTCTCGGGGCCGGCGGGACGAATTAGAGCCTATGCGAGATCGCATCGCAGGCAAGCGCGCCCACGACGGTCTTGGCGTCCTCGATCTTGCCGTCGAGCACCGCATCGATCAGCTCGGCCAGCGGCACCAGATCCACATTCACGAACTCATCGTCGTCGGGATTCGCGCCGCTGAAGGTGAGACCCGTCGCCATGTAGATATGGATGACCTCGTCGCAAAAACCGGGAGTCGTGGCGATGGTGGTGAGGTACTGGATGCGGCCGGCGGAGAACCCTGTCTCTTCGAGCAGTTCGCGCTTGGCGCAATCGAGCGGATCCTCGCCCGGATCGAGTTTGCCCGCGGGAATCTCCACGGTCACGCGGTCGATCGCGGTGCGGTACTGACGCACGAGGACGATCTTGCCCGTCTCCGTCAGCGCAACCACGGCGGCAGCGCCGGGGTGGCGCACCAGGTCGCGGCTAGTCACGCGACCATTCGGCAGCTCGACCTGCGCGCTGCGCACATCGAGGAACTTGCCGTGCCAGGCCTGCTCTTCCGAGATGATGCGCTCGTGAAGCCCGGCGTCGCGCGGATCGTCGTCACCCAAGACGAGGGCCTGCTCGGCCTCCTCGACCGGCTGCTCCCCCTCAATGACCTCGGCCTCCCCTGCGGGTCGCTCGTTCTCGATGACCTCGGCCTCGAATTCCTCGTTATCCATGGCTCTCTCCCTGCCCGCGCATACAAGCGCTTTGAAATATGGGGCAGGAATGTCAAAAACCCACCGGAAAATCCAAGCGTTTTTCGACATTCCTACCCTCTAAACCAGCATTCGCACAGTCCCCGGCGTCGGCGCGTGAAACCTTTGCGCGGGCGCGGAGCAACCGCGTTTTACGCGTCCCAAGCGTCGCGGCCGCGAAGGGCGCGCAGGCCGATATCGCGGCGAAGGGTCTTGCCCTCAAAGGCGATCTTCTCGCACGCGGCGTATGCCAGGTCGCGGGCGGCCTCGAAGGTCTCGCCGAGCGCGGTCACGTCGAGCACGCGGCCGCCGGAGGTGACGAGCTCGCCCTCCTCGTTCACGGCGGTGCCGGCGTGGTACACGGTCACGTTCTCCATGGCCGCAGCATCCTCGATACCGGTGATGACCTTGCCCTTCTCATACGAACCCGGGTAACCGGCGCTCGTGAGGACCACGGACACGGCCCACTCGTCGCACCACTCGAGCTCGACCTCGTCCAGACGCTGCTCGGCGCAGGCGAGCATAACCTCGACCAGGTCGCTCTTCAGACGAGGCATCAGCACCTCGGTCTCGGGGTCGCCAAAGCGGGCGTTGTACTCGATGACCTTGGGACCCTCAGGCGTGAGCATGAAGCCGCCGTACAGGCAGCCGCGGAAATCGATGCCTTCGCGATTGGCGGCGGCGATGGTCTCGTCCAGGATGCGGCACATCTCTGCGTGCTCCTCGTCCGTGACGATCGGCACGGGGCTGTACACGCCCATGCCACCCGTGTTGGGACCGAGGTCGCCCTCAAGGGCGCGCTTGTGGTCCTGGGAGGTCGCCATGGGACGGACGGTCTTGCCGTCCGTGAAGGCGAGCAGCGTGCACTCGGGACCGGTCAGCATCTCCTCGATCACCACGGTGCTGCCCGCAGCGCCAAACGCACCGTCAAAGCACTCGTGCACGGCCTGCAGGGCCTCGTCGAGAGTAAGGGCCACCACAACGCCCTTGCCAGCGGCCAGGCCATCGGCCTTCACAACCACGGGGGCGCCCTGCTCGCGAACGTAAGCGAGGGCGGACTCCTCGTCGGTGAAGGAACCGTAGGCTGCGGTGGGAATGCCGGCACGGGCCATGAGTTCCTTGGAGAAACGCTTGGAACCCTCGAGCTGCGCGCCCGCGGCACCCGGGCCGAAGCACGGGATGCCGGCCTCGCGCACGGCATCGGCCACGCCCTTCACGAGCGGGGCCTCGGGGCCGATTACAACCAGGCCGCAGCCGGTCTCACGGGCAAAATCCGCAACCGCAGACGGATCCTCGGCGTCGAGGGCGACGTTCTCGCCCAACTCAAGCGTGCCGCCGTTGCCCGGGGCGATGTAGAGCGTGCCGCAGCGCGGGGACTCGGCGAGCTTGGCAGCCAGGGCGTGCTCGCGACCGCCGCTACCCAGCAGCAGGATGTCGATGGTGTTCTCGGGTGCGCTCATGCTTCCTCCTCTAGAGCAAGGCGCCGCCCAACCGGACGGCGCGCTGACTTGGCTGAATTACTTATTCCAGTCGCGAACGATCGTCTGCTCGCGGTCGGGGCCCACGGCCACGAAGCTCACCTTGCAGCCCGCCAGGTTTTCCACGTAGGTCACGTAGTCCTGGGCGGCCTGGGGCAGCTCCTCGAACGTGCGGCACCCAGTGATGTCGCACTTCCAGCCGGGCAGCTCCTCGTACACGGGAACCGCACGGGCGAGCGCCGCGGTGTGCTCGGGCACGCTGGTGTAGCGCACGCCATCGCAGTCGTAGGCAACGCACACCTTGATGGTGTCGAACTCGGAAAGCACGTCGAGCTTGGTGAGCGCGATGTCGGTCAGGCCGTTCACGCGGGTGGCGTAGCGGGCGATCACGCCGTCGAACCAACCGCAACGGCGACGGCGACCGGTGGTCACGCCGTACTCGTGGCCGACCTCGGTGAGGGTGCGGCCCTCGTCGCTCGTCTCATAGTCGAGCTCGGTCGGCATGGGGCCGGAGCCCACGCGCGTGATGTAGGCCTTCATGATGCCCAGCACGCGGTCGATGTTCTTCATGCCCACACCAGAACCGGTCACGGCGCCGCCGGCGGTGCAGTTGGAAGAGGTCACGAACGGGTAGGTGCCATGGTCGATGTCGAGCAGCGTCGCCTGGGCGCCCTCGAACAGGATCTCCTTGCCCTCCTCCACGAGGTTGTTGAGCAAAAGGCCCGTCTCGCAGATATAGGGGCGCAGACGCTCGGCCATGGGCAGATAGGTCTCGCAGATCTGGTCCACGGTGTAAGCGGGCATATCGAAGATGCGCTCGAGCTGCGGGTTCACACGGGCGAGGGCGATCTCGAGCTTCTCGCGGAAGGTCGCCTCATCCATGAGGTCCTGCATGCGGATGCCGATACGGGCCATCTTGTCCTGGTAGCAAGGGCCGATGCCGCGCTTAGTGGTGCCGATGTTGTTCTTGCCGAGCAGCTCCTCGTACGCGCCGTCGAGATCGACGTGGTAGGGCATGATCACATGAGCGTTGCCGGAGACCTTGAGGTTAGCGGTGGAGATACCGTCGCCCTCGAACATGTCGATCTCCTCAAGCAGGACGGCGGGATTGACCACGCAGCCGTTGCCGATCACCGACACGCAGTCGGGGTACATGATGCCCGAGGGAACCTGGTGCAGGCCGTACTTCTTATCGCCCACCACGATGGTATGCCCGGCGTTGTTACCGCCCTGGTAGCGGACGACGCAGTCAAACTCGGGTGCGATCAGGTCGCAGATCTTGCCCTTGCCCTCGTCGCCCCATTGGGTACCCACCAACACTGTTGACGGCATGGCCACTCCTCAATTCAATCGCCCGGGCACATCGACCCGGACAGGTCTTCGAACATATCGGACGAGCGTCCGACCGCGGGGTCAAACGGCCCAGCCCTCACATTATAGGCGCGAAGCGCCTACCTCGCATTACTCAACCGCGTGTTCGTCAATCTCATAGAACTTGGTCGAGGCGGGCAGGAACATCAGGTCCACGTCGCCAACCGGGCCCGAACGGTTCTTGGCGAGGATCACGCGCGTGATGCCAAAGTCCGGTCGGTCATCGCGCTCGGCCTCCGACTCGGTGCTCGAACGGTCGAGCAGCATGATGATGTCGGCGTCCTGCTCGATGGAGCCCGATTCACGCAGGTCGCTCATCTGCGGGCGCTTGCCGGTACGGCCCTCGAGCGAACGGTTCAGCTGGGAGAGCATGATGACCGGCACGCCGAGCTCCTTGGCCATGATCTTAAGGCCGCGGCTCATCTCAGAAACCTCGACGGCGCGGTTGCCGTTGTAGTTCTTGCCCGCAGGCGGGTTCACGAGCTGCAGGTAGTCGAGAATGATGACGGCCTTCTCCTTGTTGTGGAGCATGCGGCGCGCCTTGGCGCGGATCTCGGTGACCGTCGTACCCGGGGTGTCGTCGATCAAGATATCCAGACGCCCCAGCTCGTTGATGGCCTCGTTGATGTTGGCCCACTCCTCGGGCGAGATGCGGCCCGTGCGGAAGTTGGACATGTTCACCATGGCCTGGGCGCAGATGAAACGCTGTGCGATTTCCTTGCCGGACATCTCCAGGGAGAAGAAGCCCACCGTGTACCCGTCCGCAGCGGCGTTAAGGGCCAAGTTCAAAGCGAACGAGGTCTTACCAACGGCAGGACGAGCGCCGATAACGACAAGCTGGCCCTCGCGCAGACCCATGAGCATACGGTCGAGCGTCGGATAGCCCGTGGGCGCACCATGGACGTCGCCGCCAGCCCGCGCAACCTCCTCAGCCTCCTGATACGCCTCGGCCATAAAGTCACCGAGCTCGCGATACGAGCTCTTCACCTCTCGCGCCGTGACGGAAAGCAACATGGACTCGGCGCGCTCAATGACCTCTTTCGTGTCGATCGGGGCGTCGTAGGCCAAAGCGCTGATCTGATTGGTCGCCCCGATGATCTCACGCAGCATGGCGTCACGACGGACGATGCCGGCATGATGCTGCCAGTTGGCGAGCGCGAGCGTATTCCCCATGAGCTCGAGGACATACGCCTCCCCGCCCACGGCCTCGAGCTTGTCGATGGAGTTCAGATAGTCGATGAGGGAGATGGAGTCGATCGGAATCGAGCTTTCGTACATCGCGCTCATGGCGACGAAAATCGTCCTGTGTGACGGGCGATAGAAGTCATCGGGCATGAGCTCGACGAGGGCCTCCTCGACAACCTCGCCCGAGAGCAGCATGGCGGACAGAACCTTCGCCTCGGCATCGATGTTGTTGGGCAGCCCCTTCAGGGCACCGCGGTCAATCGAGGCAGAGGGCTCCCACCCAAAATCGTCAGCTCCGCTCATCGCACTCCTTTCCTAGCCTCATGGCACACGCGCGCTGCATGGCGCGTTCACCGGGTCCTGGGACACACAATGGTAGGGCATCTGAGACCGAGTTCCCAGCGTCACGACCCCAGGTAGACCGTTTTATCGACGAGAAGCCCAACCCGTTCCAGCTGTTGATAACTCACCGTCTTGAGCTGGGGACAATACGGTTATCAACGTTTTCAACAATGTGGATGACTCGTGAGATTGAAATTATCCACAGAGATGGGAATGACCTGCGGGTTTGCAGTGAACGTCCAGCGCTTACTTTCCCTTAATACAGTGTTTACCTGCATGTTTGGCATTTTCGCAGGTAGATGCCTATATAGAGATCGAATGTCATGTCCTGGGCGATTTCGGGGCAAAGCTGAAGTCACCTGCCTTTCGGCTCGGACAAACTCGCTTATCTGGGTTTTCGACTGTTATCGCAATCACAGTCTGTGGATTTCTCAATATCTGCCGACATGCACCCAACCCACCACCAACGTTTCCCGCGAAACCGCCGCGGCGCCCCCTTCTCGAACATAAAATGCACTTTAGCCCAGAACAAGCAAATCCACCCCCTCCAACCAGCAGAAACCGATTCCGATCCTCCTCGCAGCATCACCTCAGGTTTAATCTGTCACTGATGCCCAAATATGCTGCGCGGGCGCCGAACGCGCATTCGAACCTCTCGCCACGTGCTGCGCAGTGGACCTTCTACCGCGCGCGGCTTTCCGTATGGTCTTTCGGCGGCCATGCCCACTTCGTTTACGGGCAGAGCGCCATCTGCTTGTGCCCACAGCCGCTGGCCGCGCGAAAGAACGCCTTTCGACGGATTCCCAACTCTCGGAAACAACGATGATCTTTGAGCGTCTTGCAGCGTAACCCCATCGCTCAACCGCCCATGTCTCCAACTGTGCGCAAATACGACGCCACTTCCTCCCAGCACCTCATCGAAGTCGGAAGAAGCGAACCGCCGGACGAACCGCCCCCTCTAAACGCACGACGGCCCTGCGCAAGCCGAAACTAAACCCCACCTTCAGGCTACGGGACATAGAAAACCTCCCATTTCCTGATGTCCAGAAAATGGGAGGCGATTCACCCATGAGAGGTGCATCCGTTTAAACTGGGAAACCTGGGCGGAATTTAGAAGATGCCCACGATGCAACCGAGAACGCTCAGCGCGAAAATTCCCAAGACAATATAAATGGTCTTCACATTCTTATTGAACAACCACACGCAGACAAACGTCGCAGCAAGAGGAAGCAGGCCTGGGAAAATCTGGTCGAAAATTGACTGCAGCGCCGTCTCGGTGCCACCCAGGGTAAAGGTAAGCGTGGTGGACAAAGAAACCATGGTTGCAATCATAGCGCCAATCACGGTCATGCCCAAAATGGATGCGCCATACGACAGGCGCTCCATCAAGTGCTCCTCTTCTGACTTCTCCAAAAACTGCGCGCCCAGCTTGTAGCCGAACTTGCCAGCAAGAATCTTCGTGATGAAGTGAATAGCGGTGTAGAGAGCAAAGTACAAAAGACTGCCCATAATATTGCCGGTTGAGGCAAGGCCGATGCCAATGCCTGCCGCGATTACCCGAAAGGTCCCCCAGAAGAACGAGTCACCTATACCCGAGAGAGGCCCCATAAGACCGACCTTCAGGTTATTTATGGCCTTAACATCGAAATTGGGATTCGCCGCCGCCTCCTCTTCCATGGCAACCGCAAGAGTCATTACAAACGGAGAGACGTGCGGGGTGATGTTGAACGTCTCGGTATGCCGCTCGAGGGCGGCATAGAAATCGTCATCATTGGGATAAATGCGGCGAAGCGGCTTTTCCAGCGCGTACGCAAAGCCATAGGCCATCATCTTATCAAATGACCAAGACCCCTGAATCGTAAATGAGCGCCAGAAAATACTGCGATATTCTGCAGGCGTCATGCCGCAGGCCGGTTTCTTCTCCTCAGCGGATGGGTCCATCGCTCGAGTCAACTCTTCGGTCATTAGAAGTCCTCCTCTTCATCAAACTTCATGTTAGAGACCGCGATGAGGGCAAAGCACAAACCCGCAACCGCCACACCGATAACGTCCATCTGAAGGTAAACGACAGCAATGAACCCTAGGAACAGATAGGGCAAGATCTTGTTGTTGGACATGATCTTGATAAGCAGGGCAAGGCCGACACACGACAGAACACCCGCAGCAACATTGAAGCCGTCTAGCACGACCTGCGGAATTGCGTTGAGAGCAGAATTTATTCCGTCGGCTCCGAAGTAGAGCGAAGCAAACACAAGAAGCGCGGAGGGAAGCCCGAGAGAAAGCGGCACCACTGCCAGGTGGAGCAAGTTGGCCTTTTTGAGATTGCGGGCCTCAATTGCGGCCTGAATCTGCGCTCCAGCCCAGCTGCCCGGAACTGCATAGCAGAAGTTGCGCCACATTTGAAGGAACACAGACAGGGGCAGCGCCAGGGCAACAGCAGAGCCTGCGCCCGTGCCCGCATTGATGGCAATCGCGATGCTCAGTGTGCTCGATGCGTAAACCTCAGGCGGCACCGCACTGCCGACCATAATCGATCCCATGAACATTGCTTCAAGGGCAGCGCCCACTGTAACACCGGTGGCCACATCACCCATGATGGCACCAACCAGCATGCCGGTAAACAACGGGCGCCCCATCATACTGGCGCCGAACAACTGCTCGTCTACCGACGCGAGAAACGCGACAATTGCCACGAGGGCAGCTTGGATAAGCATAAAAGTCACCTCTTGCAGTAAAACAATACGTACATTGCTAGATGAGCGTCTCTACAGGGACATTCGCTTCGGTGGGAACTGCCTGACATCCCACTTCCACACCGCGAGCAAGCAGCTCCTTAATCGCCGCAATCTCCTCATCACTTGCATATACCGAGGGCGTGAGCTGACGCCTACCCTCGAGATTCTTCATGTTGCCCAAGTTCACGCTCTCAACAACCGACGACCCTTCTGCAATGCGGAGAGCATCGACAACGCTATCCACCACAACGAGCATTTTGTACTTATCGGTTTTGCCGGAGTTCAGCGCATCAATGGCGTCTTCCACATTTTTCGAAACAAACTTCACGCCCGCAGGCACAGCCATCTTTAACGTGGTGAGGCGGAGCTTATCGTTGCGCACCGCGTCGTTGACAACAAAAATGCAATCGGCGTTAAGGGAGTTCGTCCACGCGAGCGCGACCTGACCGTGAACCAGACGCTCATCAACTCGAAGAAGCTTGATCATTAGTACTCAACCACCCGATAATAGCGGCGGATATCGAGATCGTGGTCACGCACGATCGAGAAGTGGGTGCTCACGCGCTCCAACATTGCCGACATAACGAGCGGCGAGACGAGCGGGCGAATCTTCGGGTCAATGCCATCGAGCTCAAAGGCCTTAGTATCCCAAACCTGCACCTTATCGGTGTGCTGGCGCACAAAGCGCTCCACACGATCGACCAACGAACGGGTCTCGTCCTCGCTCTTAAAAAGCATGAAGCTCATATCCGGATCGGTCATCTCAATGGTGCCGTGGAAGAACTCTGCAGCATGGATGGACTTCGTTGCGATCCATTGCATCTCCTCGAGCACGCACATGGCGAAACAGTACGTCTCGCCCCAAACGTTACCGGAGCCGACACACATGTGAAATGGCGTGTCCTTATGAGCAGTAGCGAAGGCGAGCGCCGTCTCATCTTGCTGCTCGCGCACGGCCTGAAGCACTTCCGGCATCTTGCGAAGCGCCGAGACAAACTCATCGTACTCCGGGAACTCACCGTTATTCCTCATGAAGCGTGCTGCGATGGCGAAATACTGAATGTAGATTTCCTCAACGAGGTTATCATTCGATGCATTGGGGTTCTCAAATACATAGTCAGCGCATTCGGCAAGCGGACACCCATCTTCACCCACCAGAGCGATAACCTTTGCACCTACAGACTGTGCGTACCGTGCGGCCTCAATAGTCTCGGTAGTAGTTCCAGAAAGCGATGCAGTGATCACCACCGAGTCGGCATTGAGCGACAGCGGCTTGGCCTTGATGAGCTCGGCAGCAATCTCCCAATTCCACGGGATGGTGGAGTGCGTTTTGAGCAGATAGGTCACAGGGCTCGCCATAGAATACGTGCCGCCAGAACCCATAAGATAAAGATTCTTGTATCCCTGATCGCAAATTTCATCCACTGCCTTGTTGATTTCTTCAATATTCGAAACGGCCTTTCCCAGCACCTCTCGATAGACAGCCTCGTCGTAACCGACCATGATTCTTCCTTCCTCTCGCCCTTCCTTATGGGCACCAACAGTCTCGTGTTGCAACCACTTGGTAGTATAGATATACCTATTTACATCTCAATGCAACCACTTAGTTGTTTTGGAATACCATTTCTGCCGTGAACGGTCGTTTTCCTTCGGCATTTGGTATATTCATAATGTCAAGTGGTCGAGATGAATAGCGCTTCGATGAAACTTACCCACCAAATCGCCCATAAAGTCCAAAACCGAATCGCTTCCGGGAAATACCCCTGCGGTTCACGCATCCCCTCCGAGCGAATCCTTGCTGATGAGTTCGGCGTCAACCGCGCCACCGTCCGTGCCGCCATTGAGCTTCTCGTTTCATCCGGGAGGCTTAAACGCGTTCAGGGCAAAGGAACCTTCGTCATGAACACCGATGTGGATGATGCATCCATCCACTTCAAAGGCATGAGCGAACTGCTACAACGAGCTGGATATGAGCCTTCTTCAAACATCCTGCGCACCCAAATTCGGCCCTCCGGCTACCGGCTTTCCCGCATCTTCGGCATCGACGAGAATACTGAGGTGTTCCAAATCACTCGCCTGCGCTCCGGCAACTCTCGGCCCATCTCAGTTGAGAACACCTTCACTCTCCCCTCTCTAATCAACGACATTGAACAGGTCGATTTCCAGGTTTATTCGCTATATGATGCTTTCCGTATGAACCACGTTTCGATTACACGTATCGATCAGAAGCTTTCAAGCTCTCGCGCGCGCCAGAGCATTGCGCGCGCCCTGGACACCGAAGACGGATCAGCGATTATGCTCATTCAGATTACCGCCCACAATCAAAACGATCGCGTTGTCGAGTTTACTGACGTCACGGTGCTTCCTGATTTTTGCAGATACTACACCGACGCCATCATCAACAACGGCGTATATTCTATTAACTTCCAGGGCGTCTAGGAGCACGCATGCCCAAATTGTTCAATCTGCTCTCAAGTGATGTAGAGGAATACGTTCTTCAATACATCGACGAGCATCATTTAGAAGCGGGTGATCGGCTTCCAACCGAGCGCGCACTTGCGGAAGAGCTCGGCATCACCCGCTCATCACTGCGAAGCGGGCTCCAAGCCCTAGTTGACCAAGGGGTTATTTTCAGTAAACAGGGAAGCGGATCGTACCTCTGCCAACCGAAGGCAATTCGAACGTTAGCAGCTTACTGCTTTCCTCATGCAGACAAGGCACTTGCAAACGCATGTTATACCGCCAGAGCGCTCCGAGATCTCCCTGTCGATTTGCGCTGGCTAACTGACCACCTGTCACTTGGCATTGAGAGCGACGTCGCAAAAACGGATTTGTTTCTGGAGAGCATCAACAACAATATCGTCTCGCTCACCGCAAACATGCTATCGACACATGCGTGCATGCTGTATTCTGACCTATTCAAATCGACCCATGTTCCACGAGAGCTTACACAGACTCAAAAGGTTCGCATATTCGACAGGCCGAGTGAGTCCATCTCGCATTTACTCAAAACGCATGCATCCGACACATTGCTCGTTTTGCAGAACAAAATTTACCTTGGGGAACGAAAGATCGCACTCTCATACTCAATATGCGTGGGCACAAGAGTGTCGCTCGTATCCACCACTGCATTACCGGAATAGCAAGTGAATTGACCAAAAGTTGGGATAGCCCCCATTAAAGAAACATCACTCTTTAGTCTGAAATCACCTGTACAACGTCCTCAATTCAAGCTAATCTCCTTCCTTCTATCGGTAATAAGAAAAAAGGCTTTCCAGACGACCCGATGAGCTGAGGGCATCCCTCAGACGCGCCCAACGTCTGCCCGAGGCGGGGCCACCTTCCAAGGTAGCCATCGTAGCGATTATGCGCCGAAAGCAAAGACCGTCTAGAAATCCCAAGCTATCCCAACAGCGTACTGGATGAAGATTCGCCACAAAGCTGGGGCGAACGCTACCGGCCCCAAACAGAACGAATGACAGACGCGGAGTCTGCACCAGAATCCCGATACGAACCGGCAGCACCCGTAAATCGGATAACCCTACGTCCAAAGAAGACCAAGGTTGCAACGCGGATCGCATTCAGGGAGGGACGCCTCAGATCGACAGCCGCACGGCCAGACAGACAATCATCGCCCGAAGACGGCCTTGTTCACAAACGGGCTCATCCGAACTTCCAAACGATCGGAAGGTGCCCGTCCGCCCACTTCAATCCTTGGAATCAAAGAAGCATCACAAATAAAGGGACTGACCCCGGGAGATTCCGGAATCAGTCCCCATAATCAGCCGATTCAAGAACCCCGGCGTTACTCAAATGGCACGGGGCTCATGAGTCGCGTAACTCGAAGCGAGTAAGCTACTCGCCAGCAGCCTCAGTCTCGACCTCGGCGGTCTCCTCAGCGGCGACCTCCTCAGCCTCGACGGTCTCCTCGGCCTGCTCCTCGACGCCCACCAGGACGACGATGGAAGCCTTGATCTCACGGTAGATGGAAATCTCCACCTCGTGGGAACCGGCGACCTTGATCGGCTTGCCAAGCTCAACGCGCTTGCGGTCGATCTCAACGTCGAGCTCGGCCTTGATCGCGTCGACGATCATGGCAGCAGTGACGGAGCCGAAGAGGACGCCCTCCTCGCCGACCTTGGCGTCGACGGCGACCTTCTGGCCGTCGAGCTTAGCCTTGAGAGCGTTGGCGTCGGCCAGGCGGACAGCCTCACGCTTCTCGATGTTGTTGCGACGCTCCTCGAGCTGCTTCAGGTTGCCCTTGGTAGCAGCAACGGCGAGCTTCTGCGGAATCAGGTAGTTCTCGGCGTAACCCTGAGCAACGTCGATGACGTCACCCTCGCCGCCCTTGCCCTTGATCTCACCAAGCAGAACAACTTTCATGGGTACCCTCCCTACTTCTTCTCGCGAGGACCGCGGGTGGACACCACGGGCACGGCGTACGGCAGAAGAGCCATCTCGCGGGCACGCTTGATAGCGTTCGCGATGTCGTGCTGATGCTGCGTGCAGGCGCCAGTGACGCGGCGCGGCTTGATCTTACCGCGATCGGTCATGTACTTGCGAAGGAGCTGAGTATCCTTGTAGTCGATGAACTCAGTGTTCTCCTTGCAGAACTGGCAGTACTTGCGACGCGGCTGACGGGCAGAATAATCATTAGCCATGTCTCAATACCTTTCGTGACGACGGTTCGAGCGGACTCTCACCGTCAATTACACATCCCTTAGAACGGGATGTCCTCATCGTAGACGTCGACCGCAGGGGGAACCGGAGCCGCCATGGGCGCCGGAGCCTGCTGCGGAGCGGGCGCGGGGGCGTAGCCGCCCTGCTGGCCGTAAGACGGGGCGGGGGCGTAGCCGCCTGCCTCACCCTGCTGGCCGCGGGACATGAACTCGATCTCATCGACGATGACCTCGAGCTTGCTGCGGCGCTGGCCGTCACGCTCCCAGGAGCTGTAACGGAGCTTGCCCTCGATAGCGACCTTCGACCCCTTCGAGAGATAGCGGCTCACGGCCTCCGCACGGGTGCCGAACATCGTGCAGTCCACGAAGTTCGGGTAGTCCTCCCACTCGCCCGTCTGAGGATTGCGACGACGGTCGTTGACCGCCACGCCGAAGCTCAGGACCTGGGTGCCGCTCGCAGTGGCGCGCAGCTCGGGATCGCGGGTGAGATTACCGGAAATGTTGACTCGATTGATGCTCATACGTGTTCACTACCTCTCACGCGGCGTTAATGGGCCGCATCCATACAAATGACCTACTCCTGGTCGTCGCGACGGACGATCATGTGGCGGATCACGGCGTCGGTAATACGAAGCACGCGATCGAGCTCCGCGATGGAAGCCGGGTCTGCATGGAAGTTGATGAGGGTGTAGTCACCTTCGGTGAGCTTGTCGATCTCGTAAGCGAGCTTGCGCTTGCCCCACTCGTCGACGTTGTCGACCTTACCATTGCCCTCGGCGATCGTGTTGTCGATGCGCTTCATCACGGCGAGACGAGTCTCGGGATCGAGGTTGGGGTCAACGAAGAACAGCAGTTCATAAGCCTTCATGTGGTCACCTCCTCTGGACAAACGGCTTCGGGTCGTGAAGGTGCGCCCGAAGCAGGAAAAGACGTGCTAACTATAGCCGAGTCCGCACATCTTGCAAGGTGTCCGCTGCCGCACCCCATGACCTCCACATTTTCGAGCACTTCTGCCAGATACCCAAGCATGCGATCCGCCACGTGATAAGCATGCCACGCCGCCCAGACACAAAATCGCTCCCCATCGCACTGTGTCTTCTCCGATATCTGGCCTTCGTCCTCCCCCATCTGAAAGACGCAGCATGCGCACAACGCGGCCGAAAATCAAAATGTGCCCCAGCCGCGTTTCCCACAAACAAGAAACACAACTGGGGCACCATGGCAAACGAAGGCTATCCCGAGCCTATTCCGCGACGGGACCGCCGTCCTCATCACCGTGAGCATCCTCAGTGCTGATCGGTCCGAGCGGAATGGGCTTCTTCTCAACATCCAAAGTGGCGTCGACCTGGGTCTCCTCAACAGTCTCAACTTGAGCCGTCTCGGAAATCTTCGCCTCAGCCTCGGCAGAATCGGTGGGCTCGAGTGGCTCGACGGGGTCGGAAGAAGCAGCCGAGTCGACGGGCTCAAGGGGCTGGGCGGAGTCGACGGGCTCAAGGGGCTGGGCGGAGTCGACGGGCTCGACGGGCTGGGCGACATCGGCAGGGGCAGAGGCTGCAGAATCGGGCTCTCCAGCCGACGAGGCCATAGGATCCACCGGTGCGGAGGCGTAAGCCGCGCGGGCGCCGTGGTGGGGAACATCGTCGGGCAGGGGGGCAGACGAGACACCCCAGCGGTTCACGTCAAAGCGCGCAAACCACTGCCCCATCGCATTCACGCTCACCAGGTTCATCGCCGTCGAGATCACATTGCCCACGAACAGCAGGGCCATCAAAAGCAGCACGAAGAGCAAAACCGGGCCGGCGCCCATGCGGAGGAGCTGGTCGGCCAGGAAGTGCCAGCCGGTCATATAGCCATCCGAAAGCCCAATCACGGCGGTGGCGCTCAGCAGGCCGCCCATCAGCACGAGCATGGCCACCATCGCCACAACGAACGCGTAGGCCGAAGACGCCACGGCCCCGATGAGTGTCACCAGCAAGACCTTGCAAAAGCCGCCGAAGTCACGGACGACCATCTGGAACAGTCGGTCGAGACGCCATCCGGCGGAAAAGCTGTCATACAGCGTTCCGCGCAGCGCCGCCGCCTGCAAAAACGTACCGGCGAACACCATGATAACGAGGTCGAGCAGGAAGAACGTCGCCCCGGAAGCCAGGATGACCGAGTTCGCGAGACCGCTGCCGCCCGTGGTCATCGCCATCAGCGCCGCAAGCGAACCGGGAAACAGAATCTGCAGGACCAGGCCGCAGACAAAGGCCAGGGAAATCGTGATGAGGAAGGCGCGGGCACCCGTGGAGATAACCTTGCCGTAGTCAACGCCGCGCTGCTTGGGGGCAGATTCCACGCCCCAGGCAGTGAGCCGCGCCCACTCGAGGCCATAACCGAGCACGGCGATCTGACCCAATATCGGAATCCAGCTGACCAATGTCAGGACGAGCAGCGGCTTAACCCATCCCTTGTCGCGCGTGAGCATCCGCCACGACGACATGAAACCAACTTCACCAGTTTGCATGCGTGCCTCAATTCCTCAGTCTTCGCCATTTGCATGACTGAAGTGTATCCCGATGAACGCGGTAGTTTCACTTGCAACACCCATCATTAAGCACAGCTTAAGCCGCCCGCAAGAACCCCCTAAGAGTAATGTTCCGCGCGCAGACAGGGCCTGGGTCACAAGGCGAAATGCGCACCCTGATAAAACACCCGCCGGCGCCACAACTCCCGTTGGGCGTGACCCATGGTCGACATACAAAAAACGAGCCACTCGGGCTCGTTAACGCGATGCATGATGGCGGAGGAGGAGGGATTCGAACCCTCGTACGGGGAGTACCCGTAAACGGTTTTCGAGACCGCCGCATTCAACCACTCTGCCACTCCTCCGTAGGATGTGAAAACGGCACGCGATCCAATTGGATGCGTGCCGCTGAAAGTTCTGGCGGAGAGTCAGGGATTTGAACCCTGGAGACGCTTTTGGCGCCTACACGATTTCCAATCGTGCTCCTTCGGCCACTCGGACAACTCTCCGTGAATGCAGGGGCTATTGTACCGTAAGTTGGGTGGGATGCAACAGTAATTCTTGGAAAAGGGGGCAAAATTGCTCTGCCCCCTCCACAACTGCCTCCGCTAAGATGGTTGAGCCAGTTCATTTTCCCAGGGAGGCACCGTGTTTCCGGCCGTACTCGCAGTCACGCAAAGCGCCGTCTCGGCTTCCGTCATTGCATCCGAAAGCGTCGCGATTCCACTCGCGTTCGAGCTGCTCGCCGTCGTCGTTGCAGCGGCGACGGGCGCGCTCACGGCTCGCGAGAACAAGCTCGACCTCGTCGGCGCCATCGGCCTGGCGGTGCTCGTCTCGCTCGGCGGCGGTCTCATCCGTGACGTGATCTTGCAGGAGGGCAACGTCTACATCCTCCGCCAGCCGCTCGCCCTGCCCGTCGCCATCGCAACGGCCGCGGCGGTGTTCACGTTCCCCGTTATGGTCGAAAAACCCGACCGCCTCGTGGCGATACTCGACATCTTCTCCGTCGGTCTGTTCGCCGTCATGGGCGCAGATAAGACGATGCTCTACGGCTATCCCGCCATCACCTGCGTCATGATGGGCTTTTTCACCGCCGTCGGCGGCGGTCTGCTGCGCGATGTCTGCCTCGCCCGCGTGCCCTATATCTTCCAACGCAGTAACCTGTACGCGATTGCGGCGATCGCAGGCGCACTCACCTACATCGTTCTCGTGCAATGCCTCGATATTTGGAACATCGCCGCGGCCGTGATAAGCGTCGCCGTCACCATGGCCGTCCGTTGGTGGTCCATCCGCTACAACATCATGAGCCCCACTGAGGTCGATCTGCACAAGCTGCCCGAACCGGTCAAAAAGGTCGCCCGCCCGGTGGTTCGCCCCGTGCGCAAGGCGGCTCAACATGTGAGCGCCAAGACAAGCCAGGCTGCTGAGCAGGCCCGCCTGCGCAAAATCGAGCGTCAGCACAAGCGCGATCGCCAGCGGGAGACCCACCGCCATCGACGCTAGCCGGCAAAGAAAACGGGTCGCCGCCCGAAAGCGACGACCCGCAGCCGTTCAGCCATGCGCACCGAATACTAGTGCTTGCGACGCTTGGACGCAGCGGCCAGAGCAGCAACGCCGGAGATGCCGGCGGCCATCATCGGCAACATGGACGCATCGCCGGTCTTGGGGAGCTTGTTCGTGGGCTTGGCGGCCGGCTTAGCCGGCTCGTCCTTCACCCAACCGCCATACAGCGTGGTGTCGGCCGTGACGGCGTCCTTCGCGAAGTCCCACTTCTCGGCAACAGTACCGTCAGCGTTCTTCACCTTGAACCAACCCAGGAACTTCCAACCCTTGAGGGTGGGGGCGGCAGGCTCCTCAAGCAGAGCCCCGCCCTTGACGACAACGGCGACAGGCTTGCCGGCGCCGGATTCAAAGGTCACCGTAAACTCCTTGGGGAGCTTAGCCAGAATAGTCTCCGCCTTGGTCATCGTTTTAGAGAGCTTGGCATCAGCGAAATAGGTGTTGCACACCGCACAGTACCAGTGCTCGACGACGCCCTCGGCCTCAACGGTCGCAGGCTTTGCCGGAACATGGATTGCCTTGTGGCCGAGCTTGGTTATCACGAGGGCATCGGGGTTGGGCACCTCGCCGTTCATGTCCTTATCCCAATACAGCTTGCCGCAGTCCGTGCACTTCCAGTGCGCTTTCGCACCGTCCTTGTCGCAGGTAGCGGGAACTTCAGCAACCTCGACGAGCACGTGCTTGTGCACACCGAAGCTGCCGTCGGGGTTCTTGTTCAGGCCGAAGCCAGGGACGATGTAATCCTCGTTGGGAATGGCGCCCTCGTACGTGCCGCCGGAGACCTGCACGTCGTTCGACGTGTTCTCCTTGTTATCGGTGAAGATGGCCTGCTGGTCGCCCGTGCTGATGAACGTTCCGCCGCTTACGACCACCTTGCCGTCCTCGAAGCCCTTGGCACCCATGAGATTGAAAACACTACCTTTGGCGCCATCTGAAGGATCAATGGTACCGCCAGTAATGGTCAGGTCGTTCCAGTTGAGGATGGCGGCGTTGGCGCCATTCTTCACCTCTCCGCTCTTGATCACCATGACGCCATAAGAATCGTTCTTGATGTATTTACCGCCCTCAATAACACCGCCGTCAACCGTCAGCTTGGCAACATAGCCGTCCTTCTCGGGCTTGCCGCTATACCAGCCGTTGTCGACAACGCTCGAGAATCCGGCAGGCTTGCCGTCCGCGAGGAGCAGCTCGACCCTGGAGCCAGCCCTGAGCGTCAAATCCCCACGATTCAAAACGGTGTAATAGGAATTTCCGTTGCCCGAATTGGGCTTAAGCGTACCCGCCTCGGCAGAACGCTTGAACGTTCCGCCAGAAAGCACGGTAACGGAACCTTCCTCGGTTACCAAAGCGGCGCGCCCATGCGACACGTTATCGACCACACCACCGCTGGCAGAATCCACAACCGTGAGCCCACCCTTGTTGGTGATGGTGTGCTTGCCGGCAACGTTGGTGATCTTGTGGCCAGCGAGGTCAAGGGTAGCGACCTTGCCCGCAGGGATGACAACAGATTCGGTCACATCGGTCAGAAGCTGAACGGTCGCATCATCGGCGGCGGCCAGGGCGTCTGCGAGCTTCGCAAAGGTCGCAACGTCACCACTGGGCTTAACCACGGCTGCAACGGCCTTCTCACTCGGCTTGACAAGCGTGCCGCCCACCCACTCATGGCCATCGGGCGCGGCCAACGCGACGGACGGGTCCTTAACGACCTTGATGGTCTCTGCGGATTCGCCAGTGCAAACAAGCGTGGCTTTGGAAAGGTTGCCGCCATTGATATTCAGACCGATCGGGCCCTTGCCAGTCGCGCCACCGGAGACGCTCGTCTCGATAACGCCGACGATCTCACCCGCGCCTTTCTCAACCGTCACGACAACAGACTCGTAATCTGCGAAGCGACAAACATCGAATGCCGCCTTAGGGCCGGCCCCGCCGGCGTAAATGTTGGTACCGGCGCCGATAGTCACGTTGCCATTGTTATTGGACAGCGTGTACGCGGTGTGCGGACCGCCCTTGAGTGTGACGCCTTCCAGCTTGAGATTGCTGTAGTTCTGAATAAGAATCTTTCCGCTCGCGCTTTCGGTGGTGATGACACCGTTCCGGAACGTCAAGTTGCTACCCATCATCAGTTGGAATGCGTTGGTCTCGGTACCCGTCGAACCGACCATGGGATCGGTCACCGTGTACGTGTGCCGGCCAAGGTCGAAGGTGAACTCCTGCCCCCCGGCAACTTGAACGCCCGGTCCGGTCAGATCCTTCATCAGCTTGATAGTACTGCCCTGTGGCTCCTTCTTGTCGACAATCGCCTTCACCGCTTCGGGCACCGAGGCGTACGCGCTGTCGCCAATCATGACGTCGCCCTCAGCCGCATGCGCGGCAGGCGCAAATCCTACGGCTGCGGCGATCATCACCGCGAGAAGCGATAGGATGCGTGGGGCCTTACTCCATTTTCTCATCGTTCGGTCCTTCCACTCGCTTGCTCGGCCTTCTGGCCGCTCAGAAACAAAATACCCCGTTGCAAACAAAGGAAATCCAACCCCTGAATGACCTATCGCCAATCGTCGCGTTTTGTCACCTGAACGGTGTGCTACCAGGCCTTTAACTGCTTGATATAGATGATGCCGAGAGCGGTACAACCACCCTCGGCATCACGCCTGGACCCATATCCGATTAACGAAGAGCATGACCTCTTGAAAATTTATTTCGACTTTCCCCGCATCTTGACCACGATGCCGGTAACGACGGCAATAGCTCCGATCACGCCCATGATCACGACCGGAATAGCGGAGTCATCACCCGTCTTCGGCAAAAGGCTCAACGGCGCAAGGACAACCTGCTGGGCAGCGGGAAACGTCGGCTGCATTGGGACGGCCGGCGCAGGCGCCTCAAGCTTCGGCAGCGCCGCGTCGGTCTTCTCAATCACCTGCACGAGGCCGGCATCGGCAAACACAAGGCCACAGCGGTCGCACTCCCAGTACTCGGTATTTCCCTCCGCCTGGGCTGTCGGCTCCACCGCGGGCACATGTCCGATCAGGTGCCCAGGATGCAAAATCACCTGCTCGCTCGGCCTGATCATGTTGCGGCCCTCGGGATCGGCAAAAGACAACCCGCATCCGTCGCAATGCCAGTACTCGGGACGCCCGTCCACCATGCAGGTCGCCGGCACCTCGGGCACAAAGGAAAGCGCATGCTTGTGCACATCCATGCCACCGAGAACCTCGCCCTCGATCTTCACCTCATTGAGCACGCGGAGGTTGCCATCGTTTTGAATCGCCACCGACTCGGCACCGGGTGCCGCCTTCACCACGCCGCTCTCCAGAATCGCCGTCGCACCGGGTTCGATCACCAACGCGGGAACACCAGAGGCAGGAGCGATAAGCGCGGCGGTTGGTTCCACGGCATCTATCGTCACCGTTGCACCGGCCTTCACCGTGATGGTCGGCGTGCCGCCCATGCCCTTGAGCGTATGGGCGAACAGGCTGATCCTGAGGTTCTTGCCGGCAGGAACCGTCACAGACACATTCAAATTGTCAATCAGCGTGGCACCGGACCCCGTGAGATCGGGATCGACGCCGATGGCATCGACCGCCTCCTGCAGCGTGTCGAAAAACGTTCCGAAAACCGAGACGGGCCCGATGTTGAAATCCGGGAACAGCGGCCCATCCAACAGCCCCGCCTGCTCTCCGGCGACGTGCCCGGCGGGCTCTTCCGCACGCGCCACAGCTGGGGCCACGGCAAAACAGGCCAGCAAACCGGAAAGGGCAACTGCCGCCGCACCCCGAACCATCTTCGCGAACTTCATGTTCAGTCCCCTCGGATTACGCCTCGAAGCTCAGCTGCTCAAGACGATCGAACAGGACGTCGCGACGGGTGAGGAAGTCCCACGGGTCGAAGATCTCGTCGAGCGTCTCGGACGTCACGGTGCACTCGGGATCGGCCTCCAGGCGAGAGCGCAGATCCAGGCCATCCACGGCGGCGTGAACGTCATCCCACACGGCCATAGAGTTGCGCTGCACGATCTTGTACGCATCCTCGCGCGAAATGCCCGTATCGACCAGGGCGAGCAGCACCTTGGAGGAGTAGATCAGGCCGCGCGTGAGGTCGAGATTAGCCTTCATGCGGGCGGGATACAGGATGAGACCGTCCACGATGCGGATGAGGCAGGTAAGCATGTGGTCGAGCGCCATGAAGCTGTCCGCCTGGGCAACACGCTCGGCGGAGCTGTGCGAGATGTCGCGCTCATGCCACAGCGCGACGTTATCGAACGCGACCTGGGCGTTGGCCTTCACGACGCGGGAGAGGCCACAGACCTTCTCAAGCGTAATGGGATTGCGCTTGTGCGGCATAGCCGAGCTGCCCTTCTGGCCCTTGCGGAACGGCTCCTCCACCTCGAGGGTGTCGGTCTTCTGGAGGCTGCGGATCTCGGTAGCGATACGGTCGCAAGTCGCAGCGGTAGTGGCGAGCACGCCGGCCAGGTACGCATGGTGATCGCGAGAGATAACCTGGGTGGACAGAGGGTCGTGTGCCAGACCGAGATGCTCGCAGACATACTCCTCGACGAACGGGTCAATGGAGCTGTAGGTGCCAACCGCTCCGGAGATGGCTCCAAAGGCGACGTTCTTGCGGGCGTCCACCAGGCGGTCGAGGTCACGCTTGAGCTCCCAGGCCCAGCTGCCGAACTTCATACCGAAGGTCATGGGCTCGGCGTGGATGCCGTGGGTACGGCCCACGCACAGGGTGTTGCGCTCCTCGAACGCGCGGCGGCGGCAGATCTCTCCGAGCTTACGCACGTCCTCGATGATGATGTCGGTCGCCTGGACGAGCTGGTAGCACAGGGCGGTGTCACCCAGGTCGGAGCTGGTCATACCGTAGTGGACCCAGCGGCTGGGCTTGGGCTCGCCCTGCGGAACCTCGGCGTCGATGTGCTCGCCCATGTTGGTGAGGAAGGCGATGACGTCATGATGAGTGACCGCCTCGATAGCGTCGACCTCGGCCCTATCGAACCCGGCGTGTTCACGAATCCAGGCAGCATCCTCTTTGGTGATGCCGCACTGGCCGAGTTCGGCCTGGGCCTCACAGGCGAGCACCTCAATCTCCTGCCAAACGGCGTACTTGTTCTCGAGCGAGAAGATGTGGGCCATCTCAGGACGGGCGTAGCGATCGATCATGACGAGGGCTCCTTTCATGAAAAGAGCCCGACACCTCCACGGTACCGGGCTCTTATGGCTTCGATGGAGCGGGTAACGGGACTCGAACCCGCGAATGTCAGCTTGGGAAGCTGATGCCTTACCACTTGGCGATACCCGCGTGCGGTTAATCCTACCACGCGCACTCCCGCACAGGCAACCGACGTCTTTGCGCTCTTTCTTTGAATGAAAACAGGCAAAAACGAAGGCCCTGTGAACTGCTCACCACATGGCGTCGTCTTGAGCTGGGGGACGGCACGAATGGTCAGTTTTTCTCAGCTTCTTACCAAAGCGACGACAGACGAATCGAGATGCTCTCGGGATTTCGCATCGTAGCATCGCCCCACGGGCAATGCACCACAAACACAGCCGCCCGCGTTCAACCACGAGACCACGGGAGGGCACGATGATCGACAAGAGGAAGAAACCGACACGCGGGCTGATCGGAGGTGGAAACGCCAAAAAGGGACGTACGGCAACCGAAGGAGCCGCGGCGCGGCGGGCGCGCGGGCGACGACGGACTTATCCCCTGCCGGGCGCGACACTCAACGCTAGAGCTCGTACCATTCTCATATTCATCCTCATATCTGCAGCATTTTGCGCACTCTCAGGTCTCGTGGGACCCTGGTCGCGCAGCGCGTTCGCCGCAGATGGCTACACGCACACATTCCCCAACGGAAATACGGTTGAGGTGCATCCCGACGGGACGGTCACGGGCACCTGTGTGATGTCGGGCAACGCCGTTGTGGGAGGCAAATTCAGCGGAAATGTCACCATGCCGGACGGCGCGACGTACCCCGCACTCTGTTATGAAGTGGTCATCGGGGTGCCGAACCACAGCCTGTACCCGGGTCCCTGCGACGGCGCATATCCTTTTGAGGCAAAGCGAAACCCAAACGGCACGTACTTCGTGTTGATCAAAAGCCAAAACGCAGCGGCCGGCGCACCGGGCACCGTGCCAAGCACCTATCCCTACCAGCGCTGCTGTACCAGAGAATGGAAGCTCGTACTCGATGTGGACGTCGAGTTCGCCAAGCGCTCCAAGGCGCCGAGCCTGACTGACGGCAACTCGGCATACACACTGGGCGGGGCCTCCTTCGACATATACGACGCCGCGGATGAACGCAAGGTCACCTCCATCACCATGGATGCCGGCGGCAAGGCCCGCTGCAAGCTCGCCCCTAACAAGAACTATTACGCCGTGGAAACCAAGGCGCCCCAGGGCTACAAGCTGCATCAGGGCCGTATCCCGTTCCATGTGGACCCCAAGGGCACCGCGATTGTATTCGAGGACGCGCCGGGGACCGTCTCCCTCACCGTTCGCAAACAAGATGCCGCCACCGGCGGCGGAGCACAGAGGGGCCTCTCCCTAAAGGGCGCCCAATACGAAGTGACCTCCCTGTCGACCCAGGGATGGAAAACGCATATGACAACGGATGAACGCGGCGTCGCCACGGCGACGAACATCCCTCTGGGCCGTATCTCCGTGGTTGAGACAAAGGCACCCGAAGGCTATCGGCTCGATCCTACCGTGCATACCTACGAGGTGAACGGCGGCCAGCTTGGGACATCGGGCGTGTTCGAACTCTCACCCAAAGAAGGTTACGGCGAAGTGCCCCGGGCATTCGATATCGAGGTGGTGAAATACCTCGAAAATGGCAACGAGGGCTCCGGATTGCAAAAGCCGGGTGCCAAAGTACGCTTTGACATCATCTCAAACTCGACCGGCAAAACCGTCGGCTCCATCACGACCGACGACCGCGGAAGAGCGTCGAGCGCGGGCAGGTGGTTCGGTGAGGGATCGCGCATCGACGGCATCAAGGGCGCCATCCCCTACGACCGAAAAGGATATACCGTCCACGAGGACCCCGACAGCACGCCCGCGGGCTATCAACCATGCCCCGATTGGGTCATTGGGACCGACCAGATGGTAGACGGAAGCACGTTGCACTACATCGTCGACAATGACTTTGTCGGATCGCGGGTGCAAATCGTGAAATGCGACGCCGCCAGCGGTCAGCCCATCCCACTCGAAGGGTTCGCGTTTCAGGTGCTCGACAAGCACAAGAAACCGATATCCCAGGAGGTTTGGCATCCCAATCATGCGGTGATGGACACTTTCACCACCGACGCCACGGGATGTGTTACGTTGCCCGAGCCGCTCGAACCGGGAACCTATTACATCCGGGAAACGAAAGCCGTGAAACCCTATCTGATCAACGGGGACGAAATCGAATTCGACATTGCCGACGACGCCGAAACGCAACCGCTGACCGTCGTGCGCATTTCAGACGAACGAGCGACGGGATCGGCGTCAATCGTTAAGCGCTGCGCCGATGACGCCTGCCCATGGTGCGAGGAGGGAAACGCAATCGAAGGCGCACGCTTTATCGTGGTAGCCATGGAAGACATCGTGAACCCGAGTGGCTCCGTCGATATGCCCAAGGGTGCGACGGTCGAGCTCGACCCCACCGACGAAAGCGGTGTGGCCTGTATCGATGGGTTGCCGCTCGGCAGCGGGAACGCTCGATATGCGTTCGTCGAGGTCGAAGCGGCGCCGGGACACATTCTCGACCCCACCCCCATACCCTTCACCCTGAGCTGGGTCAACGCGGAAACACCCGTGGTCGACATCGAAGTGACGCATAAGAATGCCCCCACCGAAACCGTCATACATAAGACCGATGCGTCGACGGGAGCGCCCTTGGCCGGAGCATCGTTCGATGTCTGGCCTCGACAACTCGAATTCAAACAGCAGGTTGAGCCCGAGCGGATGGCCAGCGACGGGAATCTGGGGTCGCTGCTGATCACGAACTGCATCGGCGCTCGCGACTGGGAGAACGTCGAGATCCGACTTGACCAAAAGGTCGACTACGCACTTGCCAGGGCGTCGGTCCCCGTCGGCTACTCCTTACATCTCACCCGAATTTCCGACAGCGGAGAAAAGGAGGTTGGGACCTCTGAGTCCGATGCGACGCGTGGCGCCGAGCGCGTAACGCTCGGCGATACGGACGATATGCTGGCGCCCGGCACGTATCGGATCGATCTGCTTGATGCAGACGGGACGGCCGTACACGCCGACTACGAAAAGGAACTCCGCATCGAAGCGGGCACGTCACACCTCATCGCCTACACTCCGGGCATATTCGGCATGAAGGGCAGGGTTTGCGTCGAAACGAGAGATATCGAACTCGAATCATATGAGACCGACGACTTTGACCTGGATGGCGATCTGGCCATCATCAGAGACGTTAAACCGGGGTCGTATCGGCTAAGCACAACATCGACTACCGATGAGAAGCTGAGCGCAAAAACGGATGTGGAGATTGCTTTTGGCGAACCGGCTCATGTGCAATGGCGTGAGCCCCAGCTCTATCGCACGGATCATACACTCGTACCATATGCCAAGAAATATCTGGATGTGGCGTTTTCCCGTGCAGGCATATCAACGATGACGGACGAACATGGAGACATTGCCCTAACGCACCTTCCGATGCTGCCCCATGAACTCGACGCGCTCTTCAACCTGATTGCGCTCGAAGAGCAGCAGGATCAGCCCCGGCATATGGCTGGACCGAGCACCCGCGAGGCCGACGAGGAGGCGTTGACCTGGTGCGTTCAGGAAATGCATGCACCCGCCGGATACGCTGTCAACAGAGAGGTTCACACATACGCAACCCAAGTCCTGCCGCACGAGGAGGGGGTCGCATCCCAGCGCATCGACATTGCCAACGACTGCACCAAAGTCGAAATCACGAAGCGGGCATCTGAAACCGAGGAGCCGCTTGCGGGCGCACTGCTCGAACTCACGGACGGAGAGGGCAACGTTATCGAAAGTTGGACGAGCACAACGGAGGCCCATCGTATCGAACGGCTCGAACCGGGATCCTACACGCTGACAGAACTCAGATCTCCCCACACACACGAGCCGGCCGCAGCGCTCACGTTCAACGTGAAACCAACGACGGACGTCCAGATGGTCTCACTCCACGACAGTCCGATTAGCGTGTCGGGCAAAATCGATAAACGTCAGGAGATTGCGAAACCCGTTGCCACGGACGCAGAAGCGAATGGAGATGGCCTCAATCGCGCGAAGGCGCGGGAAAGCGAAGACGGTTCGTTCTCGTACGCTCTCGACTATCGAAATGACAGCTCAAGCTGGGTGGATGAGTTCACCGTTGAAGACAATCTCGATGCGGCCGAGAACGGTATGGCTGAGCTGACGGGCATCACGACCGGGCGGGCGCACGGCGATTACGACGGGAAGTTGAACGTTTGGTATCGCACGAACCTCGACCGAGAAGACGACGCGGAGGAAAAGAACGCCAACGCAACGCTTACAGATAGGCACGTGAACCCTTGGCTTGACGACGCGGCAGTTGCGAACATCGTCGGCGCGGATGGTCGAGTGAAGGACTATGGGGGCTGGAGACTGTGGAAGGAGGGGGTCTCGACCACCGAGAGCACCTTCTTGTCCGCCTCCGATCTGCCCCTTGAGTCGGGCGAGGCCATCACCGATATCCGTCTCGAGTACGGGTGCGTGAACAAGGGCTTTACGTCGAGACCGAGCCAATGGGATGGCGCGGACATCAAACATCCGCATGACGATTGGAACCCCGTTCCCCCAACACATGGGAAAAAGCAGGATGCAGACGGGGAATCGACAGACGCATATGCGCCAACGCTGATCCATATGCGCGCGCTGCCCGCGTACACCGGCGGCAGTTCGATAGACAACCGCGCTCATGTTTCGCTCTACCGCAATGGAGGTGGTGAAGGCCTTGAAGCGCACGACAGCGACGCCGTCCATCAAGAGGCGGCAAAGGTGCAGGCACATCCGATCATCAGCCTCGATCAGACAGGAGCCGCCCCTTTGCTCAGAACTGCAGTTGGCCTCTCCATCGCAAGCATCGTCGCCGCAGGATACGCATGGCAACGAAAGCGCTGGCGAAGCGGTCGAACGGCGAGTTCTGCTGGCTTGCGTCCTAAGCGCGATTGCGGGCGCGGGACTCTCTGCAGCCGAATCACTCACATCCGCCGAACGGAAGACGAGAGACCTGCGTGAAAGAATTCGATTTCAGCCAAAGTCTAAGGAGAGAGGATGCGCCGAGCTGGATTGGAGGTCCCTTGCTCAAATCAACTCCGAAATCGTGGGTTGGATCACGGTTTCGGGCACAAGCATCGACTTGCCCGTTGCCCTGCCGTCAAAGAACAAGGCGCGCGATTGGTACCTCGATCACGACGCATGGGGGAAGCGCAGCGAACTCGGCTGCCCCTACCTTGACGTGAGATGCGAGGAACGAGGGGCGCACCTGCTCGTGTTCGGACACAGACTTGGCCGGTCGCACCACATGTTCACCGAGCTCGCAGGAACTCATGAGCAATCCACCTTCGATGCAATCGGAAACGCAACCTGGAATAGCCGCGCGGGAAGCGAGGTATTCGAACCGGTTCTCTCACTTGTTGTCGACAAAGACGACGCCCTCATACAACGGTTCGAATTCGATTCGCCTTCGGAGCTGCGAGACTGGTTGACCGATTTGCTGGGACGCTCCGCCGCGCATACAGGCAACGCGTCCGACATCGCTCTGGAAGCTCGGCGGGCTCTCACTCTTGTGACATGTGCGGAGGCACGGCGCGGCGGGCGGCGGCGGACCCTTGTTGTGTTTGCCACTCGATAAGGAATTGCGAACGGCCCCCGATGCAACGAACCCCGGGGCTTCCCCGGGGTTCGCCCTTCGATGATTCGATGTCAGTCCCTCGACGCGGCTCGCGTTTCGAAATCGATTTCGTCCAGCTCTTCGCCCTTCTGCTGCTCAGCTTCGACACGTTCGGCACGGATGCTCTCGGGCGTCGACCATATGCCGCCCAAGAAGAACGAGAGACCCAGACCGAGTAGAACGGCAACGGTGGCCCCTATGAGATATTGGACCCAATGTTCCTTGATGAACTGAATCACACGTCCCCCTCAGGCATAAACCGTTACGAACGACGGATGACTTCGGTCACCACGTCAGACACGACGGCGACGTTCTCAAGGTCGACGTTATAGGGCTGATCCTCCTCGGTGCGAGCAAGGGCGAAGCCGGTACCCTCCACACCGCCGATGGTCAGCGAGCGGAGACTCATGTTCATTGCAACCTGAGCATCGGTGGTGACGTACGGCATATCAACCGTGGGGTACTCGTGATGGAAATCGGAACTCACACGCTGGACGAGCTTAGTGATGCGCTTATCTCCCTTGAGAACTCGCTCCTCGCCCTCGGTGGAGAGCATCGCGACCTGACCGGCACCGACGCTCTCGAGGTTGATGAGGAACACGCCGCGAAGCTTATCGCGATGGGCATCAAGGAAGGCCTGCATACCAGCGTTCCCGTTTTCGGAAGCGCCGGTCGCGACGAACCAGATGTCGTGACCGAGCAGCTCGTCGTCGCCCATGTCCGCAATGGCCTCGCGCAGCTCCTCCTCAGACGCATCGCCGAACGGGGCAGCACCGCCCTTCCAGTCATCGTCGTCAAAGTTGTCCCAAGAGCCGATATCGTGACCGCTACGCTTGGCGTCGAAGGAATCGTCAACGCCGAGCCAGTCACTCATGCTGTCCTCGTCCTTCTTTTTGCGACCGAAAAGACGGGACAGACCTCGACGCGGCTTCTCAGGCTCGGGTGCCGGAGCGCTGATGGTCTCGAATGCACCCTCGGGAGCGTAGCCCTGCTCAAACGGAGCGGGGGAGCTGATGACCGTGAAAGCGCTGCGGGCCTCAGCGGCCTGCTCGTCGAGAACGGGGGCCGTCACAGAAGGAGCGGCGGGAGCGGGCGCGGCCGTGGGAGCGGCGAAAGGATCCACCGGGGTCGCCGACGGATCGGGAAGGTCGAACAGGGATGCGCGATTGGCGGTCTCGGGCGTGCGGGGCTTGGGCGCCGATGCGGTGCTGGGGACGTTGATCACACGCTGGGGACGGGCGGGGACGGCACGGTTGACCTCGGCCATAAGCGAGTCGACCGTCTCGACCGGCTGCGCGGGCATGGCCACGGTACCGGAAAGATCGACCGAGCTCTCCTCCGCGGGCATGGTGAACATCTGCGTCGCACCGCCGGCGGAAGCCTCCTCGACCGATCCGTTCGGGGAGGGGGCGACAAAGGTGTCTTCGAATGCAGGGACGTCGTCATCGGAAGCGGAAGCGACATCGGGATCAGTAACATCCTCCATGTCGGCACCGGAGTCGAAGGAGTCATTCTGGGAGCCATCGTCCCCAGTCTCAGGCTGCTCGACCTCGGACTGGTCAACCTCAGCCTCAGGTTCGGACTCAGTCTCAGCATTCTTCGCGAGGGGCTCCTCCTCGATGACCTCATACTCGGCCTCGAGGATATAGTCATCCTCCTCGACGGGCGCGAACGCCTCGGCGAAAGCGGCGTCGTCCTCAACCTCATCGGCGGACTCGAGAACGTCTTCCTCGACAAACGCCTCCTCGGCGTCATCGATGTGCTCCTCCGCGACTTCCTCAATTGCGACGGGTGCGGACTCTTCAGCCTCGATGGGCTCATGCTCGGCGAATTCAGGAGCCGGCACCACAACGGAGGCAGCTGGGGCATCGCTCTCATACACGAAGGAGCAGGACTCGGGCATCATCCCCAGGGCGCGAATGACATCGGCACCGAAACGGATGTTGCCCTCGGAGTTCACGCGGAACGGCGGCTCATCCTCAGCAGCGACGTCCAAATCGAGCTCGACCTGGCCCAGCTCATCTTCGGGAAGCTCATTTGCCACGACCTGCTCGGCGACGGGCTCGTCGACAGGAGCCTCCTCGGCGCTTTCGACATTCACAACGGCGGTGTGATCGGATTCGACGATCTCGAAGACCGCCGTCCCCTGCTCGACGGGCTCCTCCTCGACGACAACCCCCTCGACATCCACACCTTCGTCGACGGGATCGGCCTCGGCCAGGTTGACGGCCGTCATCCCGGCCTCGAGCTCGGCGGCGTTCATTGTGGACGTAGAGCCGAAGTCGACCTCCTCGGCGGTGTCCTCACCCTCGGACTGCTCGGGCTGCTCGCTCTCCGCGCCCTCGACGGTCAGCTCATCCTCTGTACCCTCCTCCATCTCATGCGGATAGGAGGCCTGGGCGGCGGCAGCGGCCTCTGCAGCGGCGATGGCCTCTTCGAGGATGCGCTGCTGCTCGGCAAAGTACTCGTCGGCCGGCTGATCGGAAGGGAACTCCTCGCCCATCTCGTACGGGGCGACGGCGTCCATGACACCGAGCATGGCCGCGACGGAGGACTTGTTGCACACGGCGCCCGTGGTGTAGGGCAGGAAGAAGCGATTGGCGATGATGGCGATGCCGTTCGCAAGCGGAATCAGGGCAGCCACGATGGCGAGCACCCACAGGACGACCTTTGCCGGATCGGGCAGCGGAAGCACGCGCACGATGGCAAAGATGGCGGGGGCGACCATGCAAGCGGGAAGGAGCTTCACGATGAGCGGACGGTACGCGGCGAAGGGCTCGGAGCTCAGCAGATCGGCGCGAGGGGAGTCGTAGTGCGCCACAACGACCACCGGACGGTTGCGGGGAGATGCGAGCGGACCCGTGGCCTTGTGGTAGGCGATGACGTTCTGGCTCAGACCGCCGGAACCGAGATTGGAAAGAACGGGGCGACCGGAGCGCTCGAGGACGAAGAGAACCGCAGCGGCGACAGCGAGCAGCAGGCCCACAATGCCGGCAGGCCCTCCGATGCCGGCGAGCACGGCGCCGACGAACACCGCTATGCCGAGGCCGGCATGGACGACCTTCGCCGAACCGCTCGCGCTGAACTCCTGCACCTCGGGCGCGAAGCCATGGTCGGAAAAGATCTTCGCGATCACATCCGCGGCGGCGCGCTCTTCCTCGCTGCAAGCAGGGGTGATACCGGTGTTCTGAAGCAGATGGCTCAGGTATTTCTTCGTATTCGCCATGTGGACTCCACATCGAACTCGTATGCGTGCAAACGCGCTGTAAGGACAACGCGCATGTATAGTCGCCAGTATACCCTTACTTGCGCCCTACCTGCCGAATTTTGACTTGGCAAGGCCTCTCGAACAGGTGCGTCGCGGACCCTCCACACCAGCTGCCCGCCATTTGTCTTGCACTAAAATGGGTGGGTGGATACATAATTGTGCCCAAAGCAGTATCAAGCTGAAAGGGAAGCACCGCCGTGCACAGCACAACCGCGCACACAAGCGAAACACATCCTGACATGCCGAAGCCGTCCAGGCGGGTCGAGGGCGCGCGCAGGATGCTCAACCTCCTATTCTCCCTGCACGTCTCCCCGCGCCCGCTCACGACGAGCGAGATCGTCGATGACCCCGAAATCGGATACCTTGGCACAAAATCGGCGACACGCGACAGCCGCTGCAAGGCGTTTAGACGCGACCGAGAGACCCTCGCCGAACACGGGGTTCACATCCGTGAGGTCCTGGCACGGTCTGCGGGCGGCATCGCGGTAAACGAGGAAAGCGCTTGGGCGATCGATCGCGAGCGAACACATGCCGCCCAAGGAGTTCTCTCGCCTTATGACGCCGAGGAGATCGTCTGCGCCATCGACCAGGTCTTCGAGCTCCATGCGGACGACCCGACCCTATGGCCGCTGCAGACGGCGCGCACCAAGCTGTGCGAACTCGCCGGCAGAGACCCGTCGTCACCCGAGCGGGCAAATGAAGGCAGGGCTGACTTGAAATCCATCTGGAACGCGTTCGACCGGCTCAAGCCCGTCGAGTTCATCTATCGCGACGCTCGCGGCATCGAGAAGAAACGCATGGTGGATACCTACGGCATGTTCACGCATGGAACGCATTCCTACCTTGTCGGATTCGACCACGATGCCGAAGACCTGCGCACCTTCCGCACCGACCGCATCCTCTCCGCGAAGCACGCCCCCGACACGCGCCCTTCCTATGTAATCCCCGCCGAATTCGATGTCACGGGTCACCAATTCCTGCCGTTCGACTTCTCCCGGGCGGCCGCGAGGCCCTGCACCTTCACGTTTCCCGCGGGAATCGCGGCTGAGGAACTCGCACTCATCACCCAGGGCAGGGGCGAACTGGCACAAAGCAACGACGCATGGACCTGGAATATCGCGGTGCGAGACCTCGACGTCGCGGCATCCTTCACCCTCGAGCACGCCAGCCTGGGCATGCGGGCGCAGGCCCCCAGCGAGCTCGCCGGGCTGATTCGCGACCACATCGAAAAGGCGGTGAGCGCACATGAGTAGCGTCAACAAGCGCGCCCTCTCATCCGAAGACCTACTGCAGACCGCGCTCAACCTCATGGAGCGTCTGACGACCGCCTCAAGCGCCAGCGTCGACGCGGCGTCATTCGCGCGCGACGCATCCATTTCCCTCGAGCAGACAAATGAGGTTGTCGAACTGCTGCAAGGCGTTGCCGATGAACGCAGCGGATCGCACATAGCCCTCGACTACCAAGATGGAGCGATAACCCTCTCGGGTGACGCAGGCCGCCTGGACCCCGTGCGGCTCACGCCGGCAGAGTCGCTGGCCCTGCGCCGCGTACTCACGACCTGCAACATCGGCGACGACGTGCGCGGGCGCGTCGAGGCAGCATTGTGCGCCGACCCCGAAGCGGACTTCGAGACCACGGTCGATAAAACCATGGGTGGCGATCGGCTGCTCGGCGGTTTCTACCCTGTAATATCCGAGGCCATCGCCATCGGAGCGCGTCTCGCCATCTCCTACCGCGCCGGCGACGAATGCAGCCCGAGCACGCGCCTGGTCGACCCCAGGTTCATCGAGGTTTCCGGTGACGCCGCGTATCTCGTGGCCTGGAACGTCGAGAAAGACGCCCAGCGCAGCTACCGCCTCGATCGCATCGCGAATGCCGAGCTCACCGACGATTCCGTTGAGCGCCACGATTTCTCCCCGTATTCTGCCGCCGAAAGCCTGCGCGCCCATGGCGCAGGCGCGACCTTGCGCTTCGTGAACAGCGGCGAGCTCGCATCTCGTGATTGGGAGGGCATCCATCGAGACACCGCGGACGAGCAAGAGGATGGCAGCGTACTGGTCCACATCAGCTACACGTCCGCGCCCTGGCTTTTCTCACAAATCGCGGCCGCGGCGGGAACCATCGTCATCGAAGAGCCCGAGAGCCTGAAAAACGACTTCAGAACGTGGGCGAAATCACTGCTATAAGCAAATGGGGCGCTCATGGGCGCCCCATTTATTACGCAATCCCCAATACGCCGCGCTCTTTAGCGACGCTCATGGCTCTCGCGCCACATCTCCAGGTACCTGCCGACTTGACGAACCTCGATCCGCTGATGCGGGGCGGGAAGGGAATTCAGGAACTTCTTTCCGTACCCCTTGCTCACCAGACGTGAATCGGCCAGCACCAGCACGCCGGCGTCTGTCGACGTGCGAATAAGACGGCCGGCAGCCTGCTTCACCTCGAGCACCGCCTCGGGTAATGAGTAACGTGCCCAGGCGCGATCCTCGCGGGCACCGCGCTCGCATGAGAGCGGGTCGCTCGGGCTGGCGAATGGAAGCTTGGGAATAACAACGCAGCGCAGCGTATCGCCGGCCGCATCAAACCCCTCCCAAAACGCCTTCAACGCAAACAGCGAGCTCTTCTCATTCGAGAGGAAGCGGTCGCGCAGGATCTTTGCGGAGGTCGTGCGGCGCTGGCAGTCGAGCGCGAGGCCACGCTGCGCGAGCCGGGGCTCTACGCGGTCGTACAGTTCCTCCATGTCGCGTCGGTTGGTGAACAGCGTGAGCGTGCTACCGCCCATGGCGATGTGAACATCGACGAGCAAGGTTTCGAGCGCCGAGAGGTACGCATCGCGGCTGCGCGGGTCGGGCATATCCGATGCCACCACAACCGCCATGTTGCGCTCGAAGTCATAACTCGAATCGAGATGGACGGAACGAGAGCTCGACGACGAGATACGGTCCAGACCCACGGCGTGCTGGAAATGATCGAAGCTGTCCGAAACCGTCATGGTCGCGGAGGCAAAAATCGCGGTGTGAACCTCCGGCAACCACTCCTCCGCAAGAGCCTCGCCCACATCAAGTCGCTCGGCGGTCAGACATTCGCCGCCCGCTTTGAGGCGACGATTAACCTGGCAAGAATATACGTAGCGGTCGTCCGCCCCATCGAGGATGAGCCTAAGGCCATCGCGAAGCTCGCGCATGCGACGCTGCCCGTCCGCGACATCGGTCACTAGGTCGGGCTTCTCCTCGGCCACGGTCTCCACGAGCGATGCCAGGTTCTTGGTCGCCTCGTCCAGAGCGTCGAGCGCGGTGCGACCCACCTCCTCAAACCCAGCCCACACCATGGAATCGCGCAAGTCATTGCCAATCCACATGTTCGCGTTGTCGTAGCCGCCCTCGGATCGAGCGGCGCGGGCGAGCTCGCGCACCGCGTCGAACAGCTCGGCCATGGCAAGAGAGGCGCGCTGCGTACTAGAGGACGCCTTCACCGTAAGGCCCATGAACAGCGTTGCTGCGTCGCTCAGCGCCAGGTCGCGGGCGATCTTGCCAAGTGCCCCGGCGCGATCGCCTCCCAGGCGCTCAAACACCGCACGGCTCTCGTCGGCAGACACTTTGATGGCCCATTGACGACGCGCTTCCGACTCGATGGAATGCGCCTCATCAACCACCCAGTGACGAACGGGAGGCAAGATCTTGCCCTCAGCGGCAACGTTGCGGAATAGCAGGGAGTGATTCGTCACAACCACATCGACGCGGGCCGCACGACGGCGCGAGCCGTGAACCATGCATTTATCCGGGTAGAACGGGCACAGGCGGCGCGCGCACTCACGGGAAGACGTGGTGAGGTCGGCCTTGTTCACGCTGCGCCAGCGAATACCCAGCCCATCAAGGTCCCCCGTGGGAGACTGGCAGGCAAACGCATATAGAACGGCGATGGCGGTCAGGGTGTCCGCCGGGTCGCGGTTGGTCTTGATTTCCTGGGCGCGGGCGAGGCGGTCGAGCTTGCGCAGGCAGGGATAGTGGTCGTAGCCCTTGAGGGCGCAATAGGTGAGACCGGCGTCCATCTCACGAGCCAAACGCGGGAGCTCGTGGTAGATCAGCTGGTCGGCAAGGTTGTTCGACTTCGTCGCAATACCGACGGTCACCTTATTTCTTCGGGCGAGCTCCGCCATGGGCACGAGGTAGGCGATCGACTTGCCAACGCCGGTACCGGCCTCGATCACGCGGTGCGTGGAGGTGGCGAGCGCGTCGCGTACTTCGACGGCCATCTGCACCTGCTCTGAGCGCGGCTCGTATCCGGGATACATCCTGTTGACCAGGCCGCCAGGCGCAAAGCACTCCTCAATCTCCTCGCGCGAGGGAACCGAAACTCCAACGAGCTCGTCCGCATCCACGCGGGCCGCGGAGCCGATCTCCGCCTCCTCGTAAACCTTGAGAAGCTCGTATCGAGAATCGACAAGGGAGAACACCGCATCGGGTTCCTCAGCGGCCAAGAAGCTGAAAATCGGACGGTACGACCACGGAACGTCCGGATGCATATCCGCCAAGCGGCGCATGAGGCCGGCGGGAAGGTCGGCCAGGCCGCACAGCAGAATGCGCCACACGCCGCACAGTGCCTCAACATCGGCATTTGCGCGATGCGACACGCTCTCGCAGCCAAAGAGCTCGGCCATGACGGCGAGCTTATGCGACGCCAGGCGCGGCAGCGCGATGCGGGAGAGCGCGAGCGAGTCGATCCAGATATCGGAAACATCGGCTCCACCTGGAACCTGCTCGATGAACCCTCGGTCAAATGCCGCGTTGTGCGCAACCACGGGACACCCGCCAACGAACTCTGCCAGGGACGCCACAGCGTCAACTGCCGAGGGCGCATGCGCCACATCCGCATTCGTGACGCTCGTCAGCTTGGTGATTTCCTCGGGTATCAGCCCACTCGGCTTCACAAAGGTGTCGAAACGATCCACGATCTCGCGTCCGCGCAAGCGGGCGGCCGCGATTTCGATCAACTCGCTATCGCGGTGCGACAATCCCGTGGTCTCCGTATCGAGCACGATGACGTCGTCCTCTATCAGGCCGAACGAGCGAGTTTCAGCGCGCTGGGCGAGTGTCGCATAACGCTCCACAATCGCCGCCGGCGTGCCGGGCAATACCGCGGCAGCCATCTCGAGCGGCGTAGCCGCCGCGGCGACGCTCATCGAGCGGCTCGCTCGAGGGCCAGCTCGACCAGCTCGGCGCACAGGTCGCTGAAGGCGATGCCGGCGTGACGAGCCTCGTCGGGAACGAGGGACTCGGATGTCATACCGGGGATGTTGTTCGTCTCGAGAATGATCGGGCCATCCTCTGTCACGATGACGTCGGTGCGAGAGATGCCGAACAGTCCGAGCGCCTCGTGTGCACGGCAGGCAATGTCCTGGACCTGGGCGTACACATCCTCGGGCAACTGAGCCGGAATACGATGGATGTCGTTGGGGTCGGCGTACTTAACCTCGAGGTCGTAAAACTCCGACTGCTGCGGCATCATGATTTCCACCACGGGAAGCGCGCGCAAGGTCTCACCATCGCCCAAGGCGGCAACGGAGCATTCAACACCAAAGACACGATGCTCAACCATGACTTTGTCACCATGCTCAAAAGCAAGATCAATGGCGGCCGCGAGCTCCGAGGGATCCTTCACCAGAGAGATGCCATAGCTCGAGCCGTTCACAACCGGCTTGACGAAGCTCTGGGGGCCCACGATCTCGACAATCTCGTCAATCGACGGCATATCGGCGCGAGTGAAGGTGACACTCGGTGCAACGGGCAGACCTGCGCGACGATACAGCAGCTTGGAAAGGTCTTTGTCCATTGCGATACCGCTCGCCAGGGAGTTTGACCCGGTGTAGGGGATGCCGAGGAACTCCAGGATGTGCTGGGTCATGCCGTCCTCGCCGCCAAAGCCGTGCAAGGCGATAAAAGCAACGTCGTAATTGCCGTTTTCCAAACGAGAGAGGAAGCCCTGCTCGCCGGGGTCGACCATTTCAACCGTGCCGTAGCCAGCCTCGGTGAGGGCAGCAGCGGCGTTCTTGCCCGACGCAAGCGAGATCTCCCGCTCATCCGAGATGCCGCCCGCCAGAACCGCCACCTTCATCTCATGACGCTCTTTGCCAGCCATGTCGCCGCCTTTCACCGTTTTCCCCACGCGACCTGCGACGCGAGGTGTCTATTTCACGCAATAACCGTGCGCTTCGCCATGAAGCGCACGACAATACCCTATTGTATAGGGTAACTATGCACCTGGGGGCCAATCACCCCATCACCCGAAAGGCGACAAATGGAACGCACCAATCGTTCTCGCGATATTCGTCAATTCGACCTCGATGACCTCAAGGAACTCATGAAGGAGCTCGGGCAGCCCGCGTTTCGCGCCAAGCAGCTTTACGAGTGGGTTCACGAGAAGAACGTCTGTTCGTTTGACGAGATGACCAACCTGCCTGCCGGCCTGCGCCAGTCTCTCACCGAAACCTTTGCTTTCAAAGTCCCTACCGAGCTTGTGAAGCAGGTCTCCAAGGATGGTTCCCGCAAGTACCTGCTCGAATTCTCCGACGGTGTCTCTGTTGAGACGGTCGGCATGCCCAATCGCAACAAGCTTGCTGTCTGCATCTCCTCGCAGGCTGGATGCGCCATGGGCTGCGCCTTCTGCGCCACGGGTCTTGCGGGTCTTTCCCGCTCGCTCACCGCGCAAGAGATGGTCGACCAGGTCCTCCACGTTTCTCGTGACTTCGGCGAGCGTGTTACAAGCGTCGTCTTCATGGGCCAGGGTGAGCCCTTTGCAAATTTCGACAACACCGTTGAGGCACTTCGCATGCTGAACGACCCCGAGGGACTCGCGATCGGCGCACGTCACCTCACGGTCTCTACCTGCGGCGTCATCCCTGGCATACGCCGCTTTGCGGAACTGCCTGAGCAATTTACGCTTGCCATCTCGCTTCACTCTGCGATTCAGACCACGCGCAATCAACTTATGCCCGGCGTTAAAAAGTTCACCCTTCTGCGCCTGCATGAGGCCATCCAGGAGTACGTCGAGAAGACCGGGCGCCGCCCGACTTACGAATTCGCCATGATCGACGGCATCAACGACACCAACCCTGAGATGCAGGCCCTTGTCGACTTCTGCGCCGGCACGCTTTGCCATGTGAATCTCATCCAGCTGAACGACATTCCCGACAGCCCGTTCCGCCCGTCGCCGATCGAGAAGGTCGAGGCGCTGCAGCGTCGTCTGACCATGCACGGCGTCGAGACCACCATCCGCAACTCCCGTGGCGGCGACATCGATGCGGCATGCGGCCAGCTCAAGCAGCGCCGCTTCCGCGCTCGATAGGGAAGAGCAGCATCAATCAGACCGTTTCATGTGAAACTGTGTGACTCGCCTTCCACTCTCTCCAGTCATTCAGATACGAAAAAGACCACCCATGTTTTGGGTGGTCTTTTTTCATGACGATAACCGCATGTGAAGTCTGATCATTTCGCTGGGCTCAAACAAGGGCATGGAATCTTATTTAGGTACCTTAGTATCCTAGATCCTCCCACTGTCGTTCGACCCAAGCCTGATTGATCTTCGGATTATGAGTTGCTTGAGCTGCTCTCATTGCAACCTCTTCACTCATTGTCTGCATCGCATCATGAGAAATCGGATTGAGCTGCTCAAGTTTCCCCATAATTACTGAACCCAACTCAGTTTTATTCACGAGATACAGCCCGATTCCCAAACCGGCAACTATTGAGGTCGCAAAGATCAGTGCCTGGTGAGAGCGTTTCACAACAACCGCCTAGCCTTACTCAGATTCAACCATGGAGGCGAGAATGCGCTGCAGATCGTCCTCGTCCTTAAACTCGATTTCAATCTTGTTCTTACCGCGAGTCGAACGAACCTTCACGTTCGTGTTAAACACCTGCCGCAAGACACGTGCAGCCTTTTTGTACGATTGCGGAGTAACCGGACGAGGTGCCCGAGGCGCATCTCCGACAGAAAACAGTGGAGCAAGATTCTCAGTCGCTCGAACCGACAAACCCTCCGCTACGACCTTCTCAGCCAACTTGATGCGAGCCTCTTCAAATGGAACGGCAAGAATCGCGCGAGCATGCCCAGCGGTCAACTTTCCCTCATACATCATCTGCTGAACAGCCTCTGGCAGATCAAGAAGCCTCAGAGAGTTCGTGATCGCAGATCGTGATTTAGACACTGCCTTCGACAACGCCTCCTGTGTCATCCCACTGGCCTTGATAAGCTGACGATAGCCCTTGGCCTCTTCGATTGGATTCAGATCGGAACGCTGAAGATTTTCAATGAGAGCAATCTCGAGCATTTTCTGATCATCAACGTCCTTAACAATAACCGGGATTTTATCAAGTCCAGCAATCTTGGACGCCTGATACCGTCGCTCACCGGCGATAATCTCGTACTTGCTTCCATTTTTGCGAACAAGCAGGGGCTGGAGAACACCGTTTTCACGAATGGACTCACTCAGCTCTTCCAGCTCCGACTCATTGAAGTGTGTACGCGGCTGATTAGGGTTCGGAAAAATCTCCTCTATCGACATCTGGGTCTCAGTGGCTGTATAACCAGTCTCAGACTGAGCTTCACCCATCAAGGAACCAAGACCACGGCCAAGAGCCGGCTTCTTCTTAGGGCTAGGCACGACGAATCACTTCCTTTGCCAGATCCATATACGCACGAGCCCCCTTGTTTGAAGGCGCATACTCAATCACGGGCATTCCGTACGAAGGAGCTTCAGAGACCTTCACGGAGCGAGGAATACAGGTCTTAAACGCTATGTCGCCAAAGTAGTTCTGAACTTCCTCAACAACCTGGTTTGAGAGCGACGTGCGCGAATCATACATCGTCATCAAGACGCCGTACGTATCCAGATCCTTATTAATGCGACCCTTAACCATGCGCATGGACTCAAGCAACTTGGTAACGCCTTCAAGCGCATAGTACTCGCATTGAATGGGGATCAAAACGCTATCTGCTGCAGCAAGTGCATTGATGGTAAGAAGGCCGAGTGATGGCGGACAGTCAATAAAGATGAAATCAAACTCGTCTTTAACCGATTCGAGGAGATCTTTCAATCGTGTCTCGCGCGCCATTGCAGAAACAAGCTCAATTTCAGCACCTGCAAGCTGGATGGTGGCAGGAATAATAAAGACACGCTCACTCACAGTATCGTGAATCAAGTTCTCAGCAGGAACATCATGAAGCAATGCATCATATATGCACTGAGACAATCCCTCTTTATCAACGCCGATACCGCTCGTACTGTTTCCCTGCGGGTCGAAGTCAACAATAAGAACCTTGCGGCCTTGCTTGCCAAGTGCAGCTGCCAGATTCACAGTCGTGGTCGACTTACCCACGCCGCCCTTCTGGTTGATAATTGCAATGGTATGAAGAGGTTTCGCACTTTTCGAGCGCTTTACGTCGCGAAATCCCACATTACCTCCTGTTATCTTCTATTTGTTCTGCATTTCAGGTCTCTTGTAGGTGAAGTTTCACGTGAAACCTAAGGTTGTATTCCATTATGTTTCACGTGAAACCAGTATTCAAGCTCTACTTTGTACCTTGAGAACAAAATCTCGCTTAACTCAACGTATCTTTACTTAGATCATCAATCTAACATTGCGTGCGGACCACACAATGTAACCGGTATCCTCAGCACGCTGACACGTCGTATGGCCGAGGCCGAGCTGGACATAGGATCAATTCGTCCTAATCATCTCAAATACGAGCTTTCACTAAGCAGCGAGAATGATCAACTGATTCTTGGCACTAATATGCATAGATGCTCTCAAGAAAAGAATTTTCCCAAGCATCCCATATCATGATGAAAAGTGAACTGCTCAATTGAAAACTTAACGCGTGTTACCCTATAGAACAACAGGCGTTTAATCATCATATAGAGTTACTCATTGCATGGAGCACAGCCGCTCTTGCATACGACCACATACCATAAGTCAAAACAAGAATCCAATTACAAGTGCATGCAGTGCCCGTCTATCAGCTTGCAATTCAATAACTGGTGGTTTGTTTGAAATAGCACCGTCAGCACAAAAAACGACTGGGCGTTTCACGTGAAACGCCCAGTCGTGGAACAACGTCAACAGAATTAATAGCGCTCTAGGAGGCCAAGGGCTGCTTCTTAGCGAGACCAACTGCACGAGGCAACTTTATCTGAGGCTCAGAAACCTTCTGATAGAGGAAAACGGAGCGATGGCCAAGTCCGCGAGGCAAGTCGAATTCATCACAGCCAATAAACTCCAAACCGCAAATGGCAGCAGTCTTCTCGGCAAGGTTCAACTCAGAGACATCAGGATTTGCCTTTGCAACGACCAGATAACCATCATCCTCGAGGAACGGCGTGCCATACTCAATGATCATTGACATCTGGCCAACAGCGCGGGCAAACACAGTGTCGAACCGACCGTGCATCTTCATCGCATACGATTCACAGCGATCATGAATGCCTTCAACATCTTCTATACCCAAAGCGTCAATAAAGGCATTCACGGCATCGATCTTCTTGCCAACAGAGTCAAGCAGAACACCAGAACATCCAGTATAAAGAGCAAAGGGGATGCCCGGGAATCCAGCGCCGGTGCCCATATCAAGGAAATGCTCAGGTTCAATAGGAAGGTCACGATACAGTGCAAGAGAATCGACAATATGCAGAACCAGGGCGTCATGAATATCCTTGATGCGAGTGAGGTTCATGACCTGGTTAACCTGGTTCACATAAAGAAGGTGCTGCACACAGCGCTCAGCAGACTCAACATCAAGTTCGATGTCGAGCTCAGAGGCAAGGTCGACAACCTCAGTGACAAGAGCGGCGATCTCATCGACAGACTCGTCGAACGGGCGCAGAGTAATGGTTCGGGATGTTTCATTAGCCATATGTATCAATCCAATCAATGACTGAAAACCACGGAACGTGAAGTTGAGTCAAAAAAGGGGCGCATAAGCGCCCCTTGCTGTCAGGTGTATATGAGCACCTTAGCGAACGGTAATCACAACGCGACGCTCAGGGTCGGTGCCCTCAGAGTGCGTGTCGATGCGGGCATCGTCACGCAGAGCGATGTGAACCAGACGACGCTCATATGCAGACATAGGCGGAAGGTTCACGGTGCGGCCCTGCGCAACGGCGCGGGAAGCTGCAGAGCGTGCCATGCTAACAACCTTGTCATGACGGCGGCTCTTGTAACCCTCGACATCAATGGAAACCGGATAACGGAAACCAAGCTTACGACTCACCAGGAGAGAGACGATCGTCTGAAGGGACTCGAGCGTACGGCCATGACGACCAATAAGAACAGCCAAGTCGGGAGCGGTGATGTCCAGAATCAGCTCGCCCTCGTCGCCCTCATACTCATCGATGGGAGAGTTGGCGGCATCGAAGAATCCAAGCAGGTCGCGCACAATGGAGATGGCCACGTCGGCAATAGTGTCGAGCTCCTCGTCAGTCAGCTCCTCGCCAGCCTTATAGCGACGAGCGATCTCGGGATACTCCCCGGCGATCTCCTCAACGGACTCCTCAGCCGGAATCTCTTCAATAAGCTCTTCAGACATGTCCAACTCCATCGTTAGGTACCTAATTGGTATATATACCAGGTGTGTGGCTAGCGCTTCTTGTGCGGGCGCTTCTTGTGCTCGTGACGGACAACGTCAACCTCGATCGGGGCGTTGACCATGCGGGCCTCTTCCTCAGCCTTGGCCTTGTCGATGACCTTCTGGGTCACAAAGATCTGCTGAACGACCTGCCAGGCGGAAGAAACGTCGTAGTACAGCAGAACGCCGGCGGGCATACCCCAACCCATGACGAGCATCATGACAGTCATGACAACCATCATCATCTTGGTGCTCTGCACCTGAGCGCCCGTCTGGTTGCGGGTCATGTACATCTGGGGAATGAAGGTCAGGACGCCGAACAGAATCAGCGCGATGAGGTACGGCAGCGCAGCACCGAAACCGTCGGCAAAGGCCTGGGCAGGCGAAGTGACGAGGTTCGGTAGGATGTTGAAGAAGGAGAAGCCCTTCTCAGCCGCATCCGGGAAATAGTGACCAAGGTCGCGCAAAAGGTTGAACAGCGCGACCAGGATGGGCATCTGGATCAACAGGGGCAGGCAGCCGCCAAAGGGGTTGAACTTGTTCTCAGAGTAGAACTTCTGCAACTCCTCGGCCTGACGCTGCGGATCGGCAGCGTAACGCTCCTGAATCTCGAGAAGCTTGGGCTGAAGGACCTGCATGCGGGCGGTCGACTTGATGGACTTGAGCATCATCGGGGTCAGCAGCAGGCGAATGATCACCACCAGGATGATGATCGACAGGCCCCAGTCGCCCGCGAAGCGCTGAATGAGCTCGAGCGCCTGGAAGAGAATCTGAACAATCCAGTCCCACATACGAATAATCCTTACCTTAAGAATTTGATAGTTATGGCACGGGATCATAGCCGCCAGCATGAGTGGGAACGCAGCGCAAAATGCGCCGCAGCCCGAGCCAGCAGCCTTTGACCACGCCATATGCCTGTATTGCCTCAACAGCATACTGTGAACAGGTGGGTATGTATATACACGCATCGGGCAAAAGGGGCGAAACGCACCGCTGGTACCAGTGGATGGCGGCGATGACGGCGCGCTTAAACACGCCCTTCACAACCATCCTTAAGCCCGGACGTGCTCACATGCGCGCGGCGGAGCAGCGACTGCAATGCAGCTTGCATATCCTCGGGAGACGCCGTGCGCGTACGCGGGGTGGCGAACAAGATGATCTCGCGACCCTCGACCGGTAAGCAGCAGGCGCGCGCCGCCTCACGCAGCACGCGCTTGCTCCGATTGCGCACAACGGCATTTCCCAGCCGTTTGGCAGCAGCGAAGGCGACCCTAGCCGGATCGCCTTCGCTGACACAATCACATATAACCATGCGAATCAGAGGATGATTTAAGCGCTTCCCCTGAGTGAACACCCGCTCGAAGTCCTGATGGGACTTGATGGTCTGCATGAGAGCTTAGTTGTCGCTCACCGTGAGACGCTTGCGGCCCTTGGCACGACGACGTGCGAGCACAGCGCGGCCGGCCTTGGTGGCCATACGGGCGCGGAAACCGTGGGTCTTGGCGCGCTTGCGCTTGTTCGGCTGGTAGGTACGCTTCATGGTAAACATCCTCCTGGTGCGTTTTGACTACTCGACTACTCGAAAAAATACGCGTGAGCTAGGAGATTGTAGGGAATACGGTGCGCGAATGTCAATCTCAGAACCATGAAATGCGCATAGTTTACTGAGGAGCCTGGCGCGCTTTTCACAGCACCTCTCACCATTCGCCCATTCTTTCAGACTTTTTCATCGACTTTTCCACAGGTTGTTCTAGGTCTGTTGATAACTTTTCCGAGATTTCCAACACTTTTCAACACGGAAGGAAAACTTGTTGAAAGTTTTGAATACACGGGCTGTGAGCTGGTATCCTAGGCTCACGACAATCGTGGAAAGAATGCAGCATGTCAGAAGATTTCTATCCCTTTGTGGATTCCGGGGACCCCGCCCCCGACAACACGCACCTCGTTGGGGGATCCGCGGCCGCGACTGCGGGCGATGCGGTGGAAAACGCGCCCAAGCAGGTCTCTTACACCATCCGCATATCCGTGTACGACGACATGTTGTCCACCCCGCGCGTAATCGTGGTCGAGCAAAGCGACGTGAGAACCTACCTCGAAGACGTTACCAACACGGTTTACCGCACCATGAAAGAGCAGGGTGGAAAACTTTCACTCATGATCATTCGAGAGCTCGTGGAGAACTTCATCCACGCACAGTTCTCAGAACCCGTCATCTCCATCCTGGATAACGGCAACACCATCCGCTTTGCCGATCAGGGACCGGGCATCGGAGATAAAGAGCGCGCATTCGAGTTCGGCGTCACAAGCGCCGACCGAGAGAAGAAGCGCTATATCCGAGGCACGGGCGCGGGCCTGCCCATGGTCCAGCAGTATGTTGAAAACGCCGGCGGCGCGATAGCCGTGGAGGACAACCTGGGCGCCGGGACAGTCGTGACCGTAAGCGTCGACCCCAAACGCGCAGCCGAACTCGAGCACGCTGTTTCACGTGGAGCAGCCGTACGCAGCGGCTGCGCGCACGAGGCGGAGCCCATGCAAAGCCCAACGGATCCCTGGGGCGCGGGGGCGTATCAGGCTGGAACCTACCCGGCTCAAACCGGATATCCGCAACAACCCTACGGAGCCGGAGCGTACCCAGGGCAGATGCCTTACGGCATGATGGCCGGCCAGATGCAGGGCGCAAGCCAGGCCCAACCCGGCGGTTTTCCCGGAACTCAGGTTCCGGCAGGAGTGGTGCCCGGTGCGCAATTCCCGGGCGCGATGATGCAAAATCCGCAGCCCTCCGCATCCGAGAACCAGCCCGTCGAGACCCAGGCCCCGTATCCCCCACAAACCCAGGCAGCACCTGGTTATCCCGGGGCTATGCCAGGCTACGGCCAGATGCCCGGGGTGCCAGGCGCATTCCCGCAGCAACCCGCCTACTACCCCGGATACCAACAGGGATATCCCATGCAAGGTTTTCAACAACACCAGGGTTACCCCCAGCCCGGGTTCCCGCAGGCAGGCGCGGCAGGCCAGGGATACACGCAGATTGCAGCCGCACCCGCGCAGCAGGGTCCATACGTAAGCGAGCGCGGCGCGGCGGCACTGCTGTTCATCTACCAGAACGGCAAGGGCGGACCAACCGACCTCACGCGCGCGCTCGGGCGCTCGGACGCCACGTGGTCACGCGAGCTCGATGCGTTGGCGAGCACGGGCCTCGTGCATAAGCCCCGTCAGAAGTATGTGCTCACCGACATGGGTAAGGCCTGGGTCGAGCAGAGCACGGGGGCGCAGTAGCGCCCAACGCACACCGCAGGATTCAACCGCGAGCAACCGCGACACGAGAAGGAATCGTGAGACATGGATAACGAAGCGCGCATCCTCCTGGACGACGTCATAGCGTTTTGCCGCCGCGATGGCCGCGAGACGCGCCTTATCAACATGCTCGAGCAGTGCGGGGCAACGGGATTTGACGACGAATCCCTGACCATCCAGGTCCCCAGCCGATTTGCCTATAACTACCTCGTCAAACAGCGCGAGCTCATCGAGCGCTATCTCGAGGAGATCTCGTTCATGCCCATGGTCCTCAACGTAGTGGTAGCCGAGGGCGGAGCGCCGAGTGAGACGCAGGCGCCCACTGCGGCGGCCACACCGACGGTGCCGGTGACGGCGGCAGCAGCGCCG
>OLPB01000120.1_pt1 | contig 51845 bp, 34 predicted proteins | sample 1672001 | NCBI WGS metagenome assembly OLPB01 (sample SAMEA3136635, study PRJEB25190) | human gut metagenome | biome: human gut; feature: human-associated habitat; material: faeces | place: Austria | collected 2013 | reverse complement strand
TTTCTCACCTATCCTATTCAATCAAACGGATACTCCAATCCATTTTGCTGCCTTCTCATAGCCGAATAGCTTCTTCACAGCTTATTTGGCTAAAACGGCCCCCTGGCACAGTAACACTGCGCCAGGGAGCCGGGATCACTTGTGTTAGCTAAGAATAGTATAACAGGAAACAGGTTCTGAAACAATTAGATATTAGCTGCCTTCTTCTGATTTTCTTTGATCATTTTCTGGTCCTCTTCAATGTGTTTTTCCACATCCAGACGGCTCATGAGAATGATAACAACTGCATATGTGATCACATCTGCCGCCAAAAATGCAAATGCAAGCACCTGCTCCACGCCGCCCATCTGACGGTAGACGATCTGGCCTGTATAGTTTGCCACATTTTCAACAATTTCCAGAGTCTGCGGATTGCAGGCAATGCCGGTATTGCTGTAGCCTGCAAAGGTAAGAAGGCTGTTCAGCACACCGATGCAGAGTCCACTTAAGCCTACCATAATGGAACTGTACACAGACATTGTAAATCCGTCGCTTCGGAAACCATTTTTCGCTTCCAGATGGTCAAGCACATCAGAAAGAAGTGCCATCGTCACATACACTGCCGGAATACTTCCGATTCCTTTCAGCACCATACTTGCAGCAACCATTCCGAAGCTGTGTACATTCAGGAAGCAGACAAGGCCACCTACAACGGAGAAGCAAAGTCCTGTAACAACGGCTCTCTTTTTGCCCAGCTTACGGGCAATTGGCCATGCCACTACCATACCAACCGCAGTAGGGATTCCACCAACCAGACCAAGTGTTGACATTAATGCTCCGGAAGTCTGCTCCGGATTTGCAGAATTAATTACACTGTCAAACATCCATCTTACATAGAAGCTCATGGAACTGTTTTTGATCAGCTGGCCAAACTGGAAAATCAGGAAATAGAGAATGATGATCCACCAGTATTTGTTGTGGATACAGCCTTCCAGCTGTTTTTTCAGCGGCATCTTCTCTTCCTTTACATTCAGATTGATGGTTTCCTCTGTAATACGCTCTCTGGTAAAATAATATTCCAGCATACAGCCAAATGCACTTACCAGACAAAGAACTATGGAAATAATCCTCCAGTGTGAATAGCTTGCATCCACATCAATTCCGCCTTCCTTTGTCACAAACAGAAAGCTCTGAAGAAGGATCGGCACTACAATGCTGGCTCCAACTCCGGCAGAAGCAACCATTGCTGCATTTGACAGTGTTGCAAGAAGTCCGCGGCTCTCAGAATTTCTGGTAGAAAGAGAGACCATGGAGCTGTGTGCACAGTAAAAACATGGATATGCAAGTGCATAGTACAGGTTATAGGACACTGCGATCCAGATCATCTGCACCGCATTATTGCCCTTAGCTGGTGTCATAAACATAAGAATAATGGCTATGATCAGCATGGGGGCCGCAATGATCATATAAGGTCTTGCTTTTCCCTGGGTACTTCTGGTGTTGTCGATCCACTGCCCGATCATCAGATTTCCGAGAACTACGAAAATCACAGATACAATTGGCAGAAGTGTGGCAAATGCTCCGAATTTCGTCCAGCCAAGTACATCTACATAATAACGGTTCAGATAGGCACCGAAAATGGCATTGGCAAACATGGCGCAAAAGGGCGCCAGAAAATATCCAATGGCAATCTCCGGAAGCTTCACCTGATCGGATTTGATTCTTGTTTTAAAAACCGGCTTTTCTGCAAGTTTTCTTGCAAAATTAGTAATGTTCAAATATTTCGCCTCCTGGGTTTATTTGACTCTTAATATAAACTCTTTTTCCCTTTATTTAAGCTCTGTCTGCCATTTGCGGGCAGAATATTTCCTGCACATTTAATGGAATCTTACTTCAGATCAAAAGACATAAAATTAAATGCGCCAGTTCCCTTGTACCTGAAGTACAGTGCCTCTTTCTCACCGAGTCCGTTTACATCAGCTGCAAAACCGTGCTGTTCCTTGCAAGGTTTCACCTGAATCTTTGCCACTGGCTTGCCGCCTTCCTCTGTGGATACATAAACAATTCCAGTTGCTTTTCCCTTAATATTAATACGAACCTTAGAGGTCTCACGCAGGTCAAAATATTTGAAGCCTGCAACTGCTCCGTCACACATATTGGCAATATACTGATCTGACCCCTGTTCACGATCCTTTCCATCCTGAGTCAGATATGGATGTCCGGACTTTGGATGTTTGATCATACTTAAGAAACGGGTTCCCTTTTTGCCATATACGTTACAGGAAATATAGGAAGGATAGTTTCCTTTTCCCTTAAGCGGTCCGTCATTCAGGCCACAGGAGGTCATCTCTGCCTGATAGAATTTGCCATTCTCAAAGCGGATGCGCTCTGCACAGGCCTGACGGGAAGACTGCTTACGGTTACTGTGTCTGTGATAGAAAACATAATAGCTTCCATTAATCTCGATCAGGCTTCCGTGAGTGTTTCCGGTACAGTTTCTTGCATTTTTTACATCTGTGATTCCAGGAAGGCCGATGTCCCCGTTGCTGACCAGAACACCGCCAAACTCAAAGCCCTCTGTAGGGTTATCGCTTGTTGCATAGCAAAGCTCATGGCTGTTCAGGGAGCTGTAGATGAAGTAATAGGTTCCATTGAATTTACGCATGGAGCTTGCTTCAAGGAAAGAATGTCCCTCATAAGGAGTACCGATGGATTCCTTTTCGCCAGCAACTCCAATATAGGACGGTCCATTCAGTACCGTCAGCATATCAGAAGGATCAAGTTCAAAACACATCGGGCCATGTTCTGTCGGTTTCGATCCATCCAGAAGGATCGGGTTGCCTGCCAGTGCAAAACCTGTATACAGATACAGTTTTCCATCATCATCCATAAAGATACCCGGATCAAACTGGAACGGCTCATTTTTTTTGCCAATTGCAATACCGTCACTGTATTTTACATACCCGTAAAATTCATATTTTCCTGCCGGTTCATCACATACAGCTACGGAGATCATCTTTGTACCACCCATGAAATAGTACAAATAAAATCTTCCATCCGGTCCCTGCACCATATCCGGTGCTGCAAGGCCATTTGTCAGACGGATTCTCGGTGCTGCCGGATCCTGTTCTCTCTTATAAATGCAGCCCTCATAACGCCAGTTACCAAGATCATTCACCGGTGCCGACCAGCAGACATAATCGCCCAGGCAGAAATTCAGTCCGTTGAATATATCATGAGAACCGTAAACATACACACGGTCTCCTACAACATGTGGTTCTGCATCCGGAACATATTCCCAGCTTGGCATGTATGGATTCACAGCCTGTTTTGTTTTCATGTTTTCCCTCCAGATTTCATATTATCAATTTCACAATCCTGATTTTACAGTTCAAAATTTATAGTCTCACTTTTATCGTATCTGCATTGTATCATGATTTTCCGTATCAGATTTCTTTTGAACGTGGTTGGTTTATTTTTCTGCGTGAGCAGTAACTTCCCCGATCCTGCCGGCATACACTGACCAGAAATAATTTCGCTTATAACTGTCTACAGACATCTGCGGAACAAGGATTTCTGCACCTGTACCATCCAGAAGATGCTGACCCACAATACATTTCGAAGGATCTTTCTGTTCAAGCACAATTTGCTTAAGACCTGCACAATTCGAAAAAGCATAGTCTTCAATCTGTGTCACATTCTCCGGGATCACGATCGTTTCTTCACCCTGATATGTCTCACTGTCCTTTGCAGTCCATATTCTGGTTTCTGCAGATACCTCTCCCCACGTTCTGTGAGGTTTCTCCGGGAGTTCCACAGTTACAGCTCTGTCATCCCCCAGCATCGCTTTCATATCGCGGATCAGCTGCACGGTATTTACTTCTTTTCCTGGCTGATTCAGATGAAAATTGGTGTCAAAAAACCACTCCGCTTCCATCAGACTGTTTTCCGGATTTCCTATAACAGGAAAATCCAGTTTCTGACGCAAAAATACATCATATGCTGCCAGGTCATCCATATCTTCCACAGACAGTTTATTTACCGGACAGTACCGATACCAGACCACAGCCCCTTTTTTTTCAAGTCTTTTGGCCCAGTCATTCATATAGTCCATAAATTCCGGCTGAACTACATCTTCTGTAAATCTTACTTTCTGGTTCACATCATAACCATTCGGAAGGATGTTTTCCCGACATGTATCCAGTTCGATATCTCCGTATGTATTAAAGGATTTCTTCTGATAAATGCTGTCCGTCTGAGGCTTCTGCCCTTTCATTACATAATTCAGCTTTTCCAGTGCAAACCGTGGAAAATTTCCCAGCATCGCTTCAAAGTTTTCACTTTTCAGATCACGAAGCATTCCAAAGGCTCCATCAGCAGCCTGCCACATGTATTCTCCGTTAAAATAATCGGAAAATGTCTGCTCACTCTGCTCCGGGGAAAGGATTACGATATCTCCTTCATGAATATAATTTTCGGAAAGATCCATAACTGCCTTGGTTCCAAGACCTGCATACATACCGAAATTAACTATTTCATATGAAGGAAAAAAATCATCCATCAGGGCACTGTCACAGTCAAAAGCCACTCCGCTTCCTCCGACAAGCACAATTCGCTTTCCCGAAGTTTCCTTCAGCCTCTCATATTTACTTTTCAGTTCTCCCATAAATGTATCCCCGAACTGTACAGGCAGTCCAAAACCGCAGATCAGAAAAAATACCTGTTCAGCCAGAATCACTGCCAGTGCAGTTGCAACAATACGTCTTACTGTTCTTTTATCCATATTTAAAACCTGAAATAAATAAATGCATTTTCACCGCCTGATGCCATCCTGCCAAGCCATGAAAATTCAATCACAGTCACCATAACAACAAAAATCACTGCTGCCATACAAAAGCCTTTCTGAGTCTGGCAGTTCTTATCGATCTCCTCAGGAAGTCGTTCCAGAATCAGCCAGCTAATTCCTGTCGTAAGAAGTCGCAGAATCGCAAATCCCCGAATTCCCAGGAAACTCATAGTCTCAGCTATTCCACTGCCCAGAGGATTCACAAACGGCTGTTGCAGAATCCGCCATGCACCGATAAGTGAAGGAGCACGAAAGAACACCCACGCAATATTCACAAGAAGCAGCGTAAGAATCCAGCCAGCCACCGGATGAAGGATTCTCTTTTTATCTTTCCTAATCTGTGAAAGGCATATAGCACCAACCATATAGATTCCATGGATCAGTCCCCATACAACAAAATTCCATGACGCTCCATGCCAGAATCCACTCAGCAGAAAAACGATCAGTACATTCCTGCATCGCTTTGCAAACCCTCTGCGGTTTCCTCCAAGTGGAATATATACATAATCTGTAAACCAGCATGTCAGGCTGATATGCCATCTTTTCCAGAAATCCTGTATGCTTACCGCGCGATAAGGATGCCTGAAATTTTCCATAAGCCGTATTCCCATCATACGTGCCGCACCTCTTGCAATATCTGTATATCCCGAAAAATCACAATAAATCTGAACCGCCAAAAACACCGTTCCCAGAACCGCTCCAATCCCTCCGGCATCCTGCGGCGCAGCATATACTTTATCAACATATACCGCCAGATAATCTGCCACGACAACTTTTTTGTAAAATCCCCGGAGCATCAGCCAGAAACCATTCAGCAGATTTTCCCCTCTCATTGTATGCTTTTCCTTCAGCTGTCCAAGAAGATTACCTGCTCTCTCGATCGGACCTGCAACCAGCTGTGGAAAGAACGATACAAACAGAGCATAGCTTAAAGGACTTTTTTCCGCTGAAATTTCGCCACGATATACATCGATCACATATGCCATTGTCTGGAAGGTATAAAATGAGATTCCCACTGGCGGGACTGAATATTTCAGACCGATCAGAAATCCCAGACATACAGTCACTGCCAAAATCAGCCAGGCTCTTCTGTGTCTGCCCTTCTCAACAGCAATTCCCGCCAGATACGTGATTGCCGTTGTAAGCAGAAGCAGTCCTCCTGCCCAGGAACTTTCTTTTATGTAAAAGAAATAGCTCACAGCCAGTAGAAAGAGTTCTCTGTATTTCCATGGAATCTTCCAGTACAAAAGCACTACCACCGGAAAGGAGAAAACAAATGTCAGTGATATAAAATTCATTTCTTTTCCTCCTTCGCAAACTGTTCTTTCAGATCCCTTATCACTTTTTCAGTCCGGATCTGTGCCCCTTCCGTAGACAAATGATTATCCGTTCCATACAGATAAATTCCTGTATACAAAGAATCCTCAAGTTCCGAAATGACAGGAACATTCAGCTGACTCTTAAAATATTCATGCAGCCGGATTCTTTCCTCCTGTGTGCTGTCTTCAGAAAGCGCATATTTATTCCTGGGTGAGTAAGTAAAATAAACTTTTATTCCCTGATCCAGAAATCTTTGAAATTCTGTATTTATGGAATCGATATAAGTATCCTTCGGATATGCATTTACTGTATAATTTACCGGAAGTCCGTAAATCGGTTTTTCACTTGTGGAATTCGGACGGTACACTACATAATCCCCGTATTCATTGTAGCTTGGCTCCTCCACTTCATTTCCATCCTCGTCATACTCTGATGCGCAGACATCATAATTTTTTCTTTCCATATCTGCTCTTGCATCCTGATATGCAGTAAAAGCAGTGAAAATCTGTTTATACTCTCTGAGGTCCAGCTGCGCAAACACATCATAATCAGACTCCATCATGGCAAAAGTTGCATAATCCAGTTCCTTCTGATAACAGAACTGCCGGTTTGCCGCATCAAATTCCGGAGAATCCAGAAGAACATCTCCTTCCTTCATACAGGAACGAATCAGTTCAAGCTGCGGAAGTGCCGGTGAATAGGCAAAAACTCCCATATTGACTACTTCATAATCAGGAAAAGCCTGGTCTATCATCTCACTGTCGTAACCAAATCTTGTCGAAGAGCCGGAAAACAGGACAATCTTCTTTTTATCCTTCATGCTCAGCAGACGATCATATTTATCCTGGAATGTATCGAAATAATTTCCACTGTAGGCCGGAGCCTCGATTGCGTTGATATGCAGAGTATGCAGCATATCACAGTCCTGAAATGCATAGTCACTGATTTTTTCCAGATCATCATAAAGATACAACTGTTCCAGATGACTGTTTCTGAATGCCCACTTTTCAATTTCATAGATTCCCGGCGAAAGAATCACGGTTTTACAGTCTGTATCTGCAAAAGCATTCTCCCGGATTGTACGTACCGGCAATCCTCCAAGACTGGGTGGAATACAGATCTGCTGTGCCTTGCCGCTATATCCGGTTATGACTGCAAAGCCTGATACTTTTTTGTATATAAAATCTGCCTCGTCTGTCCACGGCGTCCACTGTGCATACAGCACAAGCCCTGCTTTCCACGCGATCCGGCTTCCAAGTCCCACAGCCTGGCCGCTTCCATCAGCCCTGGTATTCCATCCAAGCAGTGTGTAACCCTTTCTGAAAAAGAGATCCGTTCCTATTGAAGTATTGATTCTCTGGTGAGTACCTCGATAACAGATGCTCACTCTGTCTGAATCCCCTGAAGTGTTTTGTCCGCCATTGGCATCATACAAAATCTCATATTTTCCTTTTTCAGCCTGAATGCAGATACTCTCCGAATATTTTACTTCATGCAGAACAATCTCCACGGTTTTTCCATCATCATCTTTTATTACTTCTGTCTCGCCATGATAATCTGTGCCCAGAAGCTGCCAGTTATTATCCAGCGTGACTGTAAAGCTCACATCGCTTCCGGATTTTATTGTTCTGACAGGATCCGTTACCTGATACCCATCCCCCTTTTCCATAACAATATGACAAAGCTGTTCTTTTTCGGGCTCTTTCTGCTTACATCCTATCAGACCTGTCACTATCAGAAGAAGGAATACCCAGAATACAGTTTTTAATTTTCTTTTACCCATAGTTCAGTCTCCTCCTTCCGTTTTATCTTATAAATACACAGCGGCCTTCCGGTAGACTTAAGGCACAGCTTTAATTGCTTGCTAACCTTAGTTATACCAGAAGACCGCCTGATTGTACCAGTCTTTTAAGACTCTTTATTTATTGTTTTTTCTTGCTGCAATTGCCTTCTGTTCTTCCGGCAGATCCTTCTCTATCGTAAAGAAGAAAATCAGAATTGCACAGATCACATAAGCAATTGTCTCTACCCAGATATATCCGACAGAGATTGCTGTCTGTGCCGCAGCTGTCTGTGCTACAGTACCCAGTGCAATGTCTGCTACCTGGTCATATCCACTGGCATTTAAGATTGCACTGAAAATAGAATTACATACCGGAGTCGCAGCAACCATGATGGAACTGTAAATAGACATTGTCAATCCATCTGTACGGATCCCGAATTTGTACTCAATATGATCAATAACATCCGCAAGCATGGCAAGGATCATGTAGCATGCCGGAGCAGATCCGAGACATTTCAGTGCCACACCGATTGCTACAGGAACAATCTGTCCGTTACCCATAATCGCGATCACACCACCGACAGCTCCCAGCAGCATACCAACCATACATACAATACGTTTTCCAAATTTATTGCAGAGAGGTACGATTGCCACTGCTGCCACAGCCATCGGAACTGCACCCATGATACTTAAAAGTGACTGTGAAGCACCCCAGGCATCTGCTGTTCCAAAGAAAGTGTTGTCCATTACCCATTTACAGAAATACGTCATGGAACCGTTCTTCATAGCGCCGCTCCACTGGAATCCCATGTAGAACAGCATAACGATCCACCACATTTTTTCACTGGTAACTGCGGAAAGCTGTTCTTTCAGAGAAGCAGTTTTGACTGTTTTCTCCTCTTCAGCTCCCTGTGACATCTGCTCTTCTGTTACACGCTCACGTGTAAATTTAAACTGTAAGAAAATGGTAAGTGCAGAAAAAATAGCAATGGCAGTCATCGCTACCAGCCACAGATGCTGATTTTCTTTCAGTGCGAAAGAAACCAGGATCGGGAATACCATGGAACCGGCACCCATAACAGCAAGTCCTGCCACATTTGTGAAGGAAGCCAGTGCACCTCTCTGTTTACTGTTTCTTGTAGATACAGGAATCAGTGTGGAGTTAGCTGTATTGTAGATCGGATAAGCCACAGCATAAAACAGGTTGTAGGCAATCGCGATCCACACCATTTTGGCAGTTCCCTCAAAAGGAACTACAAACATCAGTACAGAGGCAATGGACAGAGTCAGAGCAGACAGCAGGATCCACGGTCTTGCCTTTCCAGCCATTGTTCTCGTACGCTCAATAAGCTGACCTACGATCAGGTTTGCTGCTACGATCAGAATGGTCGAGAACAGCTGTAAAGTTGTCAGAAATGTCAGGTTCAGTTTCAGGACATCTGTAAAATAATTCTGAAGGATACTGGTAAAAATACCGGAAGCCAGAAGTGCTCCGAACGGTCCGATAAAATATCCGATCAACATCTCTGGAAGTTTTACATCCTCTGATTTGATTCTGGAACCGGTCAGTGGACCGTTCCAGAAATCTTTATTTGTCTTGCTCATAAAATCAATCCTTTACTACTTTGAAGAAGGAGGAAATAATCGTGAAGATCAGAGCGACCGCACATACGATCATTCCAATGATCGCACCTTTTAAATCCGCCATATTCTGAGCGTTGTTCTCAAAAGTCATGATGGACCCGATTGCAGCGATTCTGCTTCCCACAAAAGCGATCAGCGCATATGCTGTCAGCACACCGCATGCTACCGGAATAATATCCAGAACCGGCTTTGCTCCCATTTTCACAGAAACTATGATCATAACGATTTCAAGAATCGCAGCAACAGCCAGGCAGGCAACGATTGTATTATCAGTACCAGTAGTTTTTACAAAATAGTTTGTTTTGCAGTTCATCATGTACAGAACCAGTCCTGCAACAGTTACTAGAACTGTGATTACACTTAAGACCAGTCCTGCGCCCATTTTTTTCTTTTCAGTCATAGTTATTCCTCCTTACTGCTCTTTCTTTTTCAGTCCAAGCAGGTACATTGCTGCACAGAGTACAGTCAGTACACCAAATCCAATACGAAGACCTGTGATCAGGTTATCATACCATGTATTCAGTTTCTCAATATGTGTAGAGGTTGACATACCATCCATTGCATTTGAGTTTGCAAGTGCATAATTCTGATACAGCATTGCCTGTTTCAGATCTGTCAGAAGTTCTTCACTTTGGCTTGCATTTTCTACACTCCAGTATGGCCATACTGCTTCTACTGCTGCCATGGTGTTGTCACCGGTGTTACATGTCATGGTTACACCATTATGTACTGCCATGTGAATCTTCGTATAAGCCGGATCCTGAATGAAGTCCTCAGACATCAGGCCCTTGAAGCCCCATTCTTTGTGAAGGATATTCAGAAGCAGTCCGGTATGTGCATTACTTGTCACACAGCCGACACGGTTGTATGTAGTCATTACAGCAAGCGCATTTGCATCTTCGATACAGGACTGTGTACCACGAAGCTCATTTTCACGTGCAGCCTGTTCTGTCATAAACTCGGCAATACCGGTACGGTTGATCTCCGTATCATTGAATGCCAGATGTTTCGGTGCAATCAGTACGCCATAGTCATGTCCGGCCTTGATGATTGCTGCACCCTGACCTGCTGTCAGAACTGCATCTTCTGAGAAATATTCATGGTTACGTGCATTGTACGGTGTACGATGAAGGTTGGTTCCAACTCCCCACCAGATTGCTGTATTTGCCCACAGAGAATAGTTACCTACTGCTTTTCCCCATTCTGCAGCCAGCTGTTTGCTGAATGTCTGGCCAATAACAGTCTCATTTGCCATAACACCCATCTTGTAGTCACGGTTCGGATCATCTTCTGCGATTACACAAGGATCTCCTGTAGAAGCATCGGAGTTTGCATACTGTCCCAGCGGATAAGAGTTGAATCCGTTCGGTCCATCGTTCTGGATTGCTTCCGGAGAAGTGATAGATTCGATAACCTTTGTGCTGGTTCCACCAAGTCCAGTACGGATCAGGCATTCTTCCAGAGTAAGCTGATCCATCAGTGTACTCCATCTTTCATCTGTGATATCTTCTACACCCTTCATATTTGCCAAGGTCATTCCATTATCTGCCCCGAAGGTTACAGAAGACGGATCTCCGTTTGCTTCGATATCACTGTAGTCATCAGCCATAGTGCTGATCATCTCATCTGTAGCTGTCAGGTCTTTGTATGTTTCCGGCCAAGTTCCTTCCCAGTCATTTCTGCTTAAGTAAGTAACGGTGTCTTCCATCCAGTTATTCAGATCTGCATCCTGGAGCTGATTTTCTACCGGTGTACCATTTAAAGTTACTGCAAAGGAAGAGGAATCGAAATCACCAAGTTCCCATGTCTGTACATTATCTTTATTTCCTTCAACATCCTGATCCTGTGCAGCAAGCACGTTATTTACTGCCTCATGTGCACCATTTCCAACAGTAAAGTAATAAGTTCCATTGTCCAGTATCCAGTTACCTGTTGTTCCTGCTTCATTCTCGCAGGAGCTGTCCCAGCTTGCCATATCCTGTGCATCTGCTGTAATTGTAACAGTCTGGCTTTCGCCTGGCTCGATCATATCTGTTTTTTCATAGTCGAGAAGCTGTACTGCTGATTTTTCTACTTTATTTTCTACATCATAGTCTGTATAAGGAACAGAAGTATACAGCTGCACAACATCTTTACCTGCAACATCTCCTGTATTCTTAACATCTACTTCTGCTGTTACAGTTCTGTTAGCAAGGTCTACATCCACACTCTTGAGAGTCTGCTCGAAAGTTGTATAAGAAAGACCATATCCAAACGGATAAGATACTTCATCATCATAGTTCCATGCTTTGCCTGTAGAACTTCCTACAGTTGCGTCTGCATTTCCCTGTCCAAGTACCGTATCTGCATATCTTGTCTCGTAATATTTATATCCAGTATAAATATCCTCTGCTTCCACTTCTTCTGCATTGATATTTACAGACGGATCTGCATTTGTCCACTCATAGTTTCCAAAATTCTGTGCTGCCGGTGAGTTGGCATTTGTCACAGCATAAGTATCTGTCAGATGACCGGACGGATTTGCTTCTCCGGAAAGGATATCTGCCACACCATAGAAACCATAACCTCCTGGGAAACCAATTTCCATGATTGCATCTACACCATCGTTATTTTTGATCTCATCAATTTCCATTGCATTTGCATTATTCAGCATAACAATGACTTTACCGCCGTTGTTCTCTTTTGCTTCAACAGCAGCGTTGATCAGGTCACGCTCATCATCACTTAAGCCAAGCGGGTCAGTCTGATTCAGATTCTGAGATGCATCTACGCCATCCACACCCGGAAGGTAAGTTCCGTTCTCTGTAGAAGAACGTCCGATTGTTACAAGCATAACATTGTAGTCATCCATGGAATCCTTCCACTTGTCATCTACACTGTCCATTTTTTCCTGAGAAGGCTCTTTGCTTGCAAATACACCATCTGTTGCCGGAGCTGTGATGTGGTAATATTCCATAATATTTCCCCACATGTTAACCTCTGTCTTGAAATCTGCTTCCAGACTCTTGTAAAGCTTCTGAAGATCCTCATTGATACCAAAGCCTTTTGCATTCAGTGCCTCAACAAAGTCCACGGTATCTGCATCTGTTCCCTTATTTACACTCAAGGAACTTCCCATGTCACCACCCTGTACCGGATAGTAGCTTGAAAATCCAAGAAGGGACAGTTTCTGTGTCTCATCTTTTGACAGCGGAAGTGCATTATTCTCGTTCTTTAACAGAACCGTTCCTTCCTCACTCATACGTTCTCCCAGATCCTCGATGGAATCCAGAAGTTCTGTCGTGCTGGAATAATCAGATTTGTATGTGTACAGGTCCTCATCTGTACTGTCTGTTACCATCGCACTGCTCTTTGTGCCAAGAAATTTGTCGATATCTGTACGATAGCTGTCTACTACAGGTCCTGCCGCAACAGAAACGGTCAAAAGAGACGCTGTAAGAGTAGTCAGACCACGCCAGAGATTTCTTTTTCTGCTCATGATTATAGCTCCTTTCTTTCCCTAAATATGGTCAAGCCTCATCGCTCAAGTGCTTCCATACTTTCTATGAACATAAATTTAACATATTTTTAAAAACGCTCCCATTTTTTTCGCAGACTGCACTTTTTCAGCCGTAAATGGGAGCGTTTTTTTATTAAATTTTCACAAACAAAATTTTTTAAGAAATCTTGCACAAATTGTGAAGTTTGTTTTTGTCTATATTGCCCATATGTTTTATTTTGCTACAATTACCGGAATCTCACAGGTATATGTTCTTTCTTCATCAGAAACAGTGATCTTTACAGATCCGGCTTCTCCGGCACGGACTACAGCCATCGCTTCACCGTAATAAGTATCGACCGTATTCTGTGCATAATTTCCTTCTACATAGGAGCAGGCACTTCCCAGCCCTTCGAGCGTAGCATTCTCTACTGTAACTTTCAGATGATGCTTCTCCATCGGTTTCCAGTTTCCGGCAGAATCTCCATACTGTAATGGAATAAACAGCAATCTGCCAGCCTTCACAGTTTTCTGCTCCGGTCTGATATGAAGTACTGTTTCTTCATTTGCTGTCATCAGAGTCTGACGACTGATCTCCTGTCCGTTTTTATCATAAGAAACTGCTGTGATCTCACCGTCTTCATATGGAATGTGGAATTTTGAACGGCATTTCTTTACTTTGCCACGGGCAGCTTTTTTACCATTGACCAGAAGTTCCACCTCTGCTGCTCTTGCAAAAACTTCAACCTCTGCTTTTTCTCCGGCACATCCCCGCCATGACCAGCTTTCCAGTGCTTTGGACAGCGCCCATCCGGTCAATTGCAGATTCTCCTTCTGATAAACAGGTTTCACGGCAATAAACGGACCCGTTTCCCTCTCAAAAGCAACTCTTGTATAAGCAGCCTCTGCACGAGGTTTTCCGAGAAGGTCGATTCTTCCGTTGTTTCCAGTCATTCTGGTATGTGGCATCCTGTCTCTGTAATCTTCATACTCAGCAGCACCATCTCCGGTCTCTCCGATATATTCCCATCCGGACCAGACAAAATCTCCCAGGATTCGTTTATTCTTCTTTGCAATCTCCCAGAAGCTATATGCATCCTTGCAGAAAGTCTCTGTACCGAGGATCAGACGTTTCGGATATTTTTTCAGGTCATGTTTGTATCGGAAAAGTCCGTAGTTGTAACCAGCGATATCCATATTTGCAAAAGCATCTTTTGTTTTCCAGTCACATGGCGGAAGGGTCGCACCAATTTTCATAAAATAGTCGCCAACCAGACAGGCAAGTGTATTATAGAATTCACTTCCTACCGGTTTTTTCTTTTCTTTTTCCTGTTTTTTTGCCTCCTGCTCTGCAATCTCCGCACTTTTTTCTGCTTTATCATCGCTGTAGACACCCATTCCCATGGAGCTTAAGAAGTTAAAGAAAATGTTGATTCCGCAGGTTACCGGTCTGTATGGATCCAGCTTATGAAGATAAGAAGTCATTCTGCCGGTCAGTTCGATTCCTTTTTTCTGTGCAGTTTCTGCAACTTCATTTCCGGTGGAATACATGATCACACATGGATGATTGTAATCTTTCTCCACCATATCTTTAAGGTCCTGCTGCCACCATTCATTCAGATATCCTGCATAGTCATATTTTGTCTTATGAATATACCAGACATCTACATATTCGTCCATCATCAGCATTCCCTGACGGTCACAGGCATCCAGCATGTCTTTGGAACACGGATAATGAGAAGAACGGATTGCATTATAGCCATTCTCTTTGAGGATACGGACTCTTCGTTCTTCCGCTTCCGGATAAGTGCAGGCTCCCAGTACACCATTATCATGATGTACGCAGGCTCCTCTGAGGATTTCCCTCTTACCGTTGATCGTAAGACCTTTTTCCGGATTCCATTCAAGAAGTCGGATTCCAAATGTTTCCTCTACGACATCCTCTCCAAACGTTGCACGCAGAGTATAAAGATTCGGATGATCACAATCCCAGAGCTTTGCGTTCGGAATTTCCATACGGAAAACCGACGGGTGTCCGGTATTTTCAACCTCTTGTGTAAGAATACAATTCTCTTTATCCAAGACCTCTGCTTTCACCCTGCCCAGGCAGGAAGTTTTTATTTCTACCTCAATCACTGCCGGAGCATAGCTGACTGTATGGATTCTGATTCCATTGACCGGAATGTATTTCTTGTCGCCTGTCCAGAGGTACACCGGACGGTAGATTCCTGTTCCGGAATACCAACGGCTGTTTGGCTGGTCAGAATTCCGTGCGATCACGCGGATTTCATTCTGTGCTTCGTATTTCAGAAATCCTTCCGTATCTACATAGAAATTTGTATAACCATATGGTCTGTATGCGGCTTTCTTTCCATTAATATAGACTTCTGCATTATGATAAACACTTTCAAACTCAATGAGAACTTTTTTTCCACTGTATTCTGATGGTACAAATACATGTTTTGTGTATTCATAATCGCCACCCAGATACCATCCGGAATTTCCCTCGCTGACACTTTCTCCGGTACGCGGTTCACTCCGCATGGCATCATGTGGAAGTGTTACGGAATATGGTTCTTCATCTCTGGTCAGGCATCTGCAAGTCCAGTTTCTGTTAAAATCTATCTTCTTCATTTCAAATCTTCACCCTTCTTGTTTCTCCTCTGACCAGAGAAATTTTTTCTTCACCGAGTTCCAGAACTCCACCTTCTGCATCTGCAGTCACTTCCAGACATTCTCCATCCCAGGCCAGCCGGACCGTCCCGTCACTTCCCACAGGAAGTGTACAGTCCAGGTCTGTAAAATACTGCATCTGTGGCTTTAATACATAAGTAACCCCATCCTTGTTTACAAGATCCAGTCCGGCAAAGTATTTTGCCAGAAAATAGATAGGACTTGCCGCCCATGCATGGCAGAGACTCTTGCCAAAATGATCCCCGTACATATCATACTGTTCTTCCTTCGGCACGGACGGATCATACTCTTCCCAGAATGTGACTGCCCCAAGATCCAGCATGCCACCCCAGTAGGAACGGATCTTGTCCAGAACTTCTGTCAGTTTTCCCATCTGGCACAGTACATCCAACTCAAAGAAGTTAAAGTATGGTGTTGTGATCGCCGGAATCTCATCATTTTCAAGTACATTTGTGAGAATTTTTTCCTGCTTCTGTTTGTCTGCGATATCAAACAGAATTGCAAAAATATTTGCATGTCTCGTTACATTACGTTTTCCGGAAGTAAAAGAATCGATATAGGCACCTTTTTCTTCATCCCAGAAGAACTTTTCAATAGCAACCGTCAGTTTTTCGTATTCCTGTCTGTAAACATTTCCATCTTTGCCAAGCTGCTTGCTGATCTCTGCCATCACACGGAAACATGCCGCATAAAGCATCTGTTCCGCACAGAGCGGACCATCTTTATCCATATCAGCCCAGTCAATATATACCCAGTCTTTTTCTTTTCCGATCAGAAAACCATGCTCCTCTCGTCTGCCATTACAGAACCCCATAAGGGACACCATCTTTGGATAAACCAGTTCCAGAAAATCTCTGTCGCCGTATCCTTCATTGTGATAGTCCACGCCCAGAAGCCACAACAGAGAGTAATCTACAATTGTATTAATATGTCTCGTCATCGGATCATTGCCACGAAGCGCCAGAATCGTTCTCTGATCGATTTCTGCATCTGCCATCAGATAACGGTTTACAAAGAAGCTCTGGTATGCATCTCCCGACCAGATCCATTTATCACGTTTCACCCCATCAATAAAAAAGATTCCACTGCAAAGACGGAATGTATGCTCTGCCACCGACCAGATCTGATTCAGACGTTCTTCTCCACAATGAAAAGCTGCTTTTACCGGGATATCCACATACTGATGATTTGCTATGAGGATAACTTCTCCCGGCTTACAATCCGGAATATACGCAAAACGTACTGCACAGCATGGACACTTTCCAGTTTCTTTGTCCGGCTGCCAGCTATAATAGCAGTTTACCGTATCGATTGCTTCTTCTCTGGATTCGCCACAGCAGATCAGTACCGGCTGATATCCATTTTTAAATTCTGCCTCCAGAACCGCATTCAGCTCCGTTTCAAATTCATAGAGAGTTCCTCCGTTATACTCCGTTACACTGACTGGTTCATAAACCTTTTCACTGTATTCCCAGACTGTCGGATTCTGTTCCGGTCTGGTGAAATATTTGCTCTTGCCTGCCGGCTGTGGGTCCTTTTCATAATCCTCTGCCATCCATCCTGTATCAGAGCAGATCACATCGCCTTCTATATAAATACATGGAAAAGCCTCAATGCAGCCTGCATGAACAGCTATTGCAACTTCTCCTGGTCCACAGGTGATCTTTTTTCCAAATGGATATTTCTTTTCTCCTGCCAGCACATGTCCGATCGCATTGGAATATACAGTGAAAGATGTTTCTTCCTCCAGATGATAAGTGCGGCGAAAAGCAACACGGTTGCGGAAACCTTCACTCTTCCAGAAAGCCGGCCATCCAAACCCTCGCTCCACACGACTGAAATTCTGCTTCATTCCATGATATAACTCAAAATCTCCCGGATACCAGATCCAATAACTTTTGCTCATTCCCGATTCCTCCAGTTTTTTCTATTTTATTCAATTCCATTTGCACTGAACAGCTGGTTTTAGCATATAATTTCTACCTTAAACTATATGCGTTACTTCTATATAAAGTCAAACACAGTTGACGTACAAAAAGTACCCGTTCACGATATGACCTGCAAAAGTATTTTTTTCGAAATTTATTCCAGCAAAAAACAGCCAGGATTTTACTCCCGGCTGTTCTTATTCATATTTCAAATGTCTTTCAGGCATTCCAGATATTCAGTTAATCCCAGCCACCATATTCTTTGATGGTCTCTTCCACTCGTCGTTTCACTTCTGCAGCAATCTCCGTAGTCTTCATGTCCTTATACTCGTCATAATACATTGGCTTCAGGAAATGTACCTGCACCGTCAGTGGCTCTATGGAACCAGTATCAAAAGCCTTATACGTATCAATCAGTGCAACCGGCACGATCGGGCATCTGGCTTTTGTGGCAGCTTTGAAACTGCCGCCTTTAAATTCCAGTGGATGATTTCCATTCTTGCTTCGCGTTCCTTCTGCAAAGATCAGATAATTTCGTCCCTCTTTCACTTCCCTGGTAACATTAAGGATAATCTGCATAGACTGTCGAATATCCTCTCTGTCCATAATATATGCTTTCATACAGGCAAAAACCTGTCTCAGAAACGGAACATTCCCCACTTCTTTCTTTGCCACTACAGAAAAAGGTGTCGGGCAGGCATCCACAATTGCAAGGACATCATACAGTCCCTGATGATTCGGATAAAACATAAATCCATTTTCGTTCGGTATATTTTCTACACCGTATGACTGAACCGTAATATTTCCACCTTTATTAGCCCGTTGATCTATTTTCTTCAGAAGTGCATAACGCTCTCCCTCTGTATAATTATCAACGTTTTTAGCATATCGGTTCAGCATAAACCATCCCCATGGTACAAACAAGAGATTCCTCAGCACCATCATAATGATTCTTTTCATTCCGCTGCCACCATCCCTTCAAGGATTCTATATTGCTGTTCGCTTAGCTATTTTAATTTTGCAGCTATTTTTTCCTCATATCCAGGATTCTTCTTGATAAACTTGTCATAAGCAGTCGTATAATCCTTATATGCCTGTGTATTCATAAAATCAGCATACTTCGTCGCCGCCTGCTTGCTCAGATCATCCGTAATCTCCGACGGTGTCATTACATAATACTTGCCGTTATCTTTCTTCTGTACCATGTAAGTGCTGATACAAGGGTAGCTCTGTCCATTCTTCAGAACCAGCTCATAGGTAATATACATATATGTATAGTTACCATTCTGATAAATTTTATCACACTGTGTGATTTCTGTTTTTTCAGCCTCGAATGCACTAAAATATTTTACAGTCGCATCCATCTCCTGCTGCAGAGTATCATCTGCCTTGGATACACCATAGCATTTTTTGACTTTTTTCTCATTTCCACCTGTGTAGGATTCGATCAAAGTTCTGACTACTCTTTCCGGAGTCTTATGGCTGACTCCGCATCCCTTTGCAGCAAATACAATGATAATGATCAAAACGATCAGCGCAGCAGCGCCTGCCAGAACCGGTTTCGGTAATCTGGCAATCACTGCAGCTATATCAGAACCTCTGGAAGTTTTACGCCGGGTTCCTGAAGTTTTACGTCTGGTCTGCGTTTTTCTTCTTGCTGATGCGGATTTTGAACGTCCGGATGCACTTGAACCGGATCTGCGTCTGACATTTGTTGCCGCATTTTCCTTATCCATGATTCTTATTCCTCTGTGCTGTCTGTATTTTCGTTACTGTTCTCTTCTGTGGAGACATTTTCAGAGCTTTCCTCTGTCTTTTCAGAATTTTTATCTTCTTCTTTTTCACGGACTTTCGCAAAACTTGCAACCGTTACTCCATCAGAAAGATTGATCAGTTTCACTCCTGATGTAATTCTTCCAAGGATAGAGATATCAGAGCACTGCAGACGGATAATGATTCCTTCTGTGGTGATCATCATGATCTCATTTTCTTCATTGACAGCTTTTGCTCCGATAACATTACCGGTCTTCTCAGTGATCTTGTAGCACTTCACACCTTTACCGCCTCTGTTCTGGCAGGTAAATTCACTGATAGAAGTACGTTTACCCATACCGTTTTCAGATACAACGAGCAGGTAATATCCCTGCGTATTCAGCTGCATTGCAACAACTTCATCGCCATCAAGCAGATTAATGCCACGAACACCCATCGATACTCGTCCGGTACTTCTGACGTCGGATTCTTTGAAGCGGATACACTGACCGTATTTCGTTACAAGGATGATATCTTTCTTGTCATCCGTTGCCTTAACTTCGATCAGTTCATCGTCATCTCTCAGAGAAATAGCTGCCAGACCAATCTTACGGACATTTGCATAATCCTGGATCGGAGTCTTCTTAACAAGACCCTTACGGGTAGCCATCATCAGATACTGACCTTCTTCAAACTTACTGATCGGAATGACTGCTGTGATACGTTCTCCCGGCATCAGCTGCAGAAGGTTGATGATTGCAGTACCACGGGCGGTTCTTCCAGCTTCCGGAATCTCGTATGCTTTCAGTCTGTATACACGACCTGTATTCGTAAAGAACATGACATAATGATGTGTTGTTGTCATCATCAGTTCTTCAATATAATCATCGTCCAGCGTCTGCATTCCCTTGATTCCTCTGCCACCTCTGTTCTGGCTGCGGAAGTTATCTACTGTCATACGTTTGATATAACCAAGTTTTGTCATGGTAATGACGGTATTTTCTCTCGGAATCATATCTTCCATAGAAATATCAAACGCATCGAATCCGATAGCTGTTCTTCTGTCATCGCCGTATTTCTCAGAAATTGCAAGAATCTCCTCACGGATAACGCGAAGAAGTGTATTTCTGTCTGCAAGGATTGCTTTCAGTTTACGGATCTTTTCCATTAATTCTGCATATTCTGCTTCCAGCTTCTCTCTTTCCAAACCGGTGAGAGCACGAAGACGCATGTCCACGATTGCCTGAGCCTGAACATCTGTCAGTTCGAATCTGTCCATCAATTCCTGCTTGGCTACCTGAACACTTCTGGAACCACGGATGATACGGATAACTTCATCGATATTATCCAGTGCTTTCAGCAGACCTTCTAATATATGCGCACGTTCCTGTGCTTTATTCAGATCGTACTTTGTTCTTCTTGTCACAACATCTTCCTGATGTGCAAGATAATATTTAAGCATTTCAGGAAGTGTCAATACCTTCGGCTGAAGGCTTCCGTTTACAGCCACCAGACACAGCATGATCACACCAAAGGTATCCTGAAGCTGTGTATGCTTGTACAGCTGATTCAGGACTACATTGGCATTGGCATCTTTACGAAGATCGATACAGATACGCATACCTTCACGGCTGGAATGGTCATTCAGGTCTGTGATTCCATCGATTTTCTTGTCTCTTACAAGCTCGGCAATCTTTTCGATCAGACGGGCCTTATTAACAAGATATGGAAGTTCCGTAACGATAATACGTGATTTACCGTTCGGCAGTGTCTCGATATTTGTCACCGCACGTACACGGATCTTGCCGCGTCCGGTACGATATGCTTCTTCGATTCCTCTTGTACCAAGGATCGTTGCTCCTGTCGGGAAGTCAGGACCTTTCACGATCTCAAGAAGTTCCTCGATCGTGGTATCTCTGTCTTCTTCGATGATATTGTCGATGATCCTGACAACGGCACTGATCACCTCTCTCAGATTGTGAGGCGGGATGTTAGTAGCCATACCAACGGCAATACCGGAGGTTCCATTTACAAGAAGGTTCGGATAACGGGATGGCAGTACAACCGGTTCCCGTTCTGTCTCATCAAAGTTCGGCTGGAAATCAACCGTATCTTTATTGATATCAGCCAGCATTTCCATGGAAATCTTACTCAGACGTGCCTCTGTATATCGCATCGCAGCAGCTCCGTCACCATCCACAGAACCAAAGTTTCCATGACCGTCTACCAGCGGATATCTGGTTGACCAGTCCTGTGCCATATTTACAAGTGCTCCATAGATGGAACTGTCTCCATGCGGATGATATTTACCCATGGTATCACCAACGATACGGGCGCATTTACGATGCGGCTTATCCGGACCGTTGTTCAGCTCTATCATGGAATACAGCACCCTTCTCTGTACCGGTTTCAGACCGTCTCTGACGTCCGGAAGAGCACGGGAGGCAATAACACTCATGGCATAATCTATATAAGATTTTTCCATGGTCTTCTGCAGATCCACCTCATGGATTTTATCAAAAATATTGTCTTCCATTTTCTATTCTCCTAGATATCCAGATTTTCTACAAAGCGTGCGTTTTCTTCGATAAATTCACGTCTTGGTTCAACTTTGTCACCCATAAGAGTGGTAAATGTCAGGTCAATTTCAGAAGTTGCAGACTCATCCATAGTTACACGGAGAAGAATTCGTTTCTCCGGATCCATGGTTGTCTCCCAGAGCTGTTCTGCGTCCATTTCTCCAAGACCTTTGTATCGCTGGATCTTATTGTTATTGTCACGTCCGATCTGCTCAAGGATGCTGTTCAGCTCTGCATCATCGTATGCGTACCAGACTTTTTTATTCTTTTCGACCTTATAAAGCGGCGGCTGAGCCAGGTATACATATCCCTGCTTGATCAGTTCCGGCATAAATCTGTAAAGGAATGTCAGAAGCAGTGTCGCAATGTGCGCACCATCGACATCGGCATCCGTCATGATAATGATTTTATGATAACGCAGTTTTGTGATATCAAAATCTTCATGAATACCAGTACCAAATGCAGTGATCATTGCTTTAATCTCTGCATTGCTGTAGATTCTGTCCAGACGGGCCTTTTCTACATTAAGGATTTTACCACGCAGTGGAAGGATTGCCTGTGTTGCACGGTTTCTTGCAGTTTTTGCTGAACCACCGGCGGAATCTCCCTCTACGATGTAGATCTCACAGTTTTCCGGATTCTTATCTGAGCAGTCTGCAAGTTTACCTGGAAGAGACATTCCGTCAAGTGCAGATTTTCTTCTTGTAAGATCTCTTGCCTTACGTGCTGCTTCTCGTGCTCTCTGCGCAAGTACTGATTTCTCAACTGTTGCCTTCGCAACCGTCGGATTCTGCTCCAGAAAGATCTCCAGCTGTTTGCTGACTACAAAATCAACAGCTCCACGAGCCTCACTGTTACCAAGCTTCTGTTTCGTCTGTCCTTCGAACTGTGGCTCCTCGATCTTAACACTTACGATTGCTGTCAGACCTTCTCGAATGTCATCACCACTTAAATTCGGTTCACTATCTTTAAGCAGCTTATTCTTTCTTGCATAATCGTTGAATGTCTTTGTCAGTGCATTACGGAAACCAACGATATGTGTACCACCTTCCGGTGTATTGATATTATTTACAAAGCCATAGCTGTTCTCTGTATAGGAATCATTGTGCTGCATGGCTACTTCAACCATAACGCCATCTTTTTCACCTTCGCAGTAAATAACTTCCGGATACAGTGCTTCCTTGCTTCTGTTCAGATAGGTGACAAATTCCCTGATACCACCTTCATAATGAAAGGCTTTTTCTTTTTCCTGATCTTCTCTGGTGTCTTTCAGTACAATACGAAGACCTTTGGTCAGGAAAGCCATCTCACGGAGGCGCTGTTTCAGAATATCGTAATCATAAACAGTTTCTTCAAAGATTTCTTTATCCGGCAGGAAGGTTACTTTTGTTCCTGTCTCTTCAGGATCACAGACACCAATCTCTTTCAGAGGATACATGGTATGTCCTCTTTCATAACGCTGCTGGTATTTCTTTCCTTCACGGCAGATCGTAACCTCCAGCCATTCAGACAGTGCATTTACAACAGAGGCACCTACACCGTGAAGTCCACCGGATACCTTGTATCCTCCACCGCCAAATTTACCACCTGCATGAAGGATGGTAAATACAACTTCTACTGCCGGTATTCCTGCTTTATGGTTAATTCCTACCGGAATACCTCGTCCGTTATCAATTACTGTAATGGAATTATCCGGATTGATAGTTACCTGGATTTCGGTACAAAATCCTGCTAATGCTTCATCTACCGCATTATCCACGATCTCATATACAAGATGATGCAGGCCCCGGCTGGATGTACTTCCAATATACATACCTGGTCTTTTACGAACAGCTTCCAGTCCTTCCAGAATCTGAATCTGGTCCGCTCCATACTCTGTATTTTCTCCGCCCATTTGCTTCCTCCCGTCATTCTATATTCATTATAATGGAAACCGACATATCGACATTTTTCGCAGTCACCGGTTTCCAGATAGGCATAATAATACTAGATTATTATAGCACAAAAAAGCTGTATTTTCCAACTTTATCCCAACTAAAATAAAAAGATTCCGCCACAATTTCTGCAGCAGAATCTTTTGTATCTGCTTTTATACAAAAGCAGAGCATTATTTAACTTTCACAGATTTTATCTTACTCCATTTCGAATAATAATTCTTCTTTCCAACTTTTTTGACAGTACGGATCCGAACATAACATTTCTTCTTTCGTTTCAGCTTTTTGAGGGTCGTCGATTTTGAACGACTCTTTACATTCACTGTTTTTGCCTTTTTCATGTTCTTGTAGTTACTGTACTGCACCTGGTAAGAAGTGATTCCTTTTACAGCTTTCCAGGAAACGGTTGCTTTTCCTTTGGCCTTTGATCTTACCGAAAGCCTTGATGTATTTGCCGGTGCTTTCACTGCTTTTGCCTTTGGCTTTGGTTTTGGAGTTGGTTTTGCTGTTGGTTTTGGCATTACCTTCGTTGTAGATGAAGGTTTTGCAGTCGGCTTTGTCACAGTTCCCGGAGATGGTTTTGGCGTATTAATAGCCAGTTCAGATGGTTTTCCTTCTATTATAAAGGTTCTGTAAAGCGTTCCTGTATAATTTCCGATACCGGTAACCGTTACAGTTGCCGTTCCGGGCTGGACATTGTTGCTGTAAGAAAGTGTATAGTCTTTTCCTTCCTTCAGTGACATTCCTTGGTAACTCATAACCATTCCAGGCTTTTTCTCTTTGCCGTCATACTGATATTTGTCAGCAGCAAGCGCGTCCGAAACCTGTGGATTCATAACATTTACAGGATTGATCACCATTTCTCCGGTCGTTGTTCCGGAATATTTTCCGATACCGGTAACCGTTACCTTAACAGTACCTGCATTAACCCTGTCTCCATCATAAGTAACCTGATAATCGGTGCCTTCTTCTATTTTGAACATGTCACTGAACATATTTACATTGACGCTGTGTTCCGTTCCATCATAATTCGCATATCTATCCCCAAATGACACATACACTGCTGGTCTTTCCAGAATATCGACATAAATCTCGGAACTGCATTTTGCTTCCGGATTATATTTATCCTGTACTGTCAGCGTTACTTTTCCTGATTTTAGAGCCTTGACCCATGCCCAGTCGGAATCGGAATATCTTACTTCCAGAACGTCTGGGTCTGAACTCGTGATCTGAAGATCAGAAATCTGCTTCAGAGAAGTATTCTTGAATTTATAATCCCACATTAACCGGTATTCATTTCCACTTTTCAGGAACATGCTGTCTCTCATATAAATATAAGTTTTGTCCAGAAACAGAAATGTATAATCTACGGATGTCGGAACTGCCAGCTGCTCTGTATCTCCGCAGACACTGCATGTCTCGTCAACATGACCATCCGCTGCCACTGCTCCATATTTATAGCGATGACCATTCTGTATTCTTACGGCATGGTTAACAGACAGATCTGACAGACTGATATCATAAAATACCGTATTTTTATTTCTCCATCCATACCAGATCAGTTTACCGTCAGCAATCGTCGGTACACAATCAGAAAGGTTTCCAGCCATCTTATGTGTGCTTCCTACCTGCTGCCCACTTCCGTTCACAGCCGTGTAATATACGTATCCTCTGCTTGACCACAGCAGCACGAAACTATTGCTGCCTGTTTTTACCAGCTGAGGCGTTGCCGCACTGTCCTTGGTTCCTGCATAATCCGAGAAATAGCGTACTGTTGCAGTGCCACCATCTTTCGGTATAGAAGAAATAAAAACATTTCTTGCTGAACCCTCTCCATTCGTATCACTGTTTCCGGCTATCAGATAAGAAGAATCTGAGTATTCAAAGCCTCCCTGTGATACACCGGTATAGTTTACTCCGGCCCTCCCAGGGATGCTGAGCATCGTATATTTCTTACATTTGTTACTATAAGATGGAACAAAATTTCCCTTACTGAGATCTGTCGGATATTTAAATACCGCAAGTGCACGAGGATAAGCATCTCCATGATCACTTCCTACAAGGGTTCCATTATCCACCTGGATAAACTGATTAAAGGAATGGCTCACATATCCAACTCCATCAACAACACCTGTAATACCTTCTATAACAGACATGTTTGATGTATCCACGGAAAATGTCACATTTGCCTGATGACCACTGTACATTTCATGACATGTTCTCACAAAAATATAGTTTCCGTATCTCGCCATTCTGGCTGAACCTGCATCAAATGGAATCGTTGTATTTGCCCCGAAAAGACCACAGGATCCCTGTGCCTTCCAGTCCTTCGAATACTTTGTCAGTCGATAGACTTCTTTTGTATTATCTCTTTCCTGGTTGTTTGCTCCGGTAAGGATGTAATAATTATTATCATCCTCATAGAACGCTCCGAAAATCGGAAGGCTCAGCTGTAAAGTCATCGTCTTCTGCAGATTATACTGTTTGTCATAATATTCAATCAAAAGTGTCTGACTGTCAATCGCCCCGGCCTGTACACGCATCAGCCCTCCGTCCGGGCTTTGTGTCAGATATGAATTGACTGTCGATGACCTTCCATAATAATCCTGTGCCTCCAGGTTCATTCCGGTATAAAAATTACAGGATGTTTTTACCGAATCCGAAACCGGAATATCTGCCTCTAATAAAGTTCCGGAACCAACTGCATCTGCTTCATTTTCCGTCAGTGCTCCGGCTTCATTCTGTACCTCTTCCTCTACTTCATCAAATTCCGTTTCCGAATCTCCATCAGAAAAAGCTTCCTCCTGGTCATCCACAAACTCATCTGAATTTGCTTCCTCCTGATTCCCGGGTTCCTCTTCTTCCAATGTCACATCTGTGTCTGTCTCAGGATCTCCATCTTCCTCAACAGAAAGCTCTGCTTCTGATGTAGCCTCATCGGATGCCATATCCTGTGACTCTGCCTCTGCTGTTATCGTGTCTGAAGAAAAATCTTCTGCATAGACCGGTGAAGTTCCCAATACACATAACGACAACAGAATAGATAAAATCTGTGCATTTCTTCTTTTCATAGTTCTCTCCTTATGTATTCTCTCTGATGTGGTTCTATATTACTACAGCATTCGACAAATGAACAGAGCTTTCACATAATCAATTATCGATGATTTTCTATTCTGGCAAAAAAAAAGAGCTTTCTGATTTCTCAGAAAACTCTTCCTGTGCGTTTTTGTTTTATTCTTAGAAATTAATGTCTACAGATTTAAGGGAGCCATCTTCTGTCTGTGCTGTAACGTCCTGTGCAACTGTTCCTTCTTCTGTCTGTGCAATGTGAAGTGCGCTCTGTGTTTCATTTTCCTGAACTTCGCCATCTTTGAATTCCATGTTGATGACTGCTGCACCTTCCGGAAGTTCTACTTCGTTGCCATCTACTGTAAATGTCACATCATAGAATGTATATTCAGCATCTTCTGATGTTCCGAGGTCTCTCATGGAAGCCTGTTTTGCTTCTTCATATTTCTCGCTACCAGCTTCAAGTTTTTCTGCTTTCATCTCAGCATTTTCCGGAAGTTCTGCATCTTCGGAGACGCTTGCTGTGATAACAACTTCTTCGTTTTCGAAACAGAAGTCTGTTTTGTAAGAAGTAACTTCTACTTCAGCTTCTACTTCAGTTTCTGCGAAATCTGCAGGATCTGTTCCGTCTGAGAAAGCATCTGTTGTTTCGTCTTCAAAAGTGACCTCTGCGGATTCACTTTCTTCTGCCGGAGCTTCTTCTTCAATCTGAACATCTGCTTCCGGTGTTTCCTCTGCAACTGCTTCTTCTGTAGATTCTACTGCAATATCCTCAACTGCTGCTTCAGTCTGTACTTCCTGATCTGTAAAATCGTCTGCGGAAACCATTGTATATCCTGAGCTCATCATTGCTGCTGCCATCATGATCGCTGTAACTTTTCTGAACATTTTTTTTCTCATAATAAAACCTCCTGTATTGATATCTATCAAATCAATTAAAAATTCGTCTATCTCTTTTATTTGACCTTATTATATCAGCCAGGTTGTTTCGTCAACTCTTTCGTCAGCCTCTTTTTTGATGTTTTTTCAAAAAATATACGAAAAAAGACAGCCCGCTTTCGCGGACTGCCTTCAGATGTTACTTTGTAGTTTTGATGATGGTCATCTTATTTTCTGTTGCTTCTGCGGCGTTTCTCGAATCCAAATACGATCAGTGCTGCAGCTGCGATAAGAATGATCACGTACATTGCGATCGGTGTATCATCTCCGGTCTTCGGTGCTTTTGTGCTGGAAGACATGGAGTGAGAGGATGCAGAGCTTCCAGACTCATTGCCGGACTCTTCTGTTGTAGTCTTTGTAGTCTTTGTAGTTGTCGGATTCTCTGTATTGGTAATCGTTACACTTGCATTTTCATTTGCTTCATCAATTGTCACTGTTGAGCCGTCTACAGAAACTTTGTATGCGAATCCACTGGTTCCTGCGACCGGTTTACCATTGGAGTCTGTTTCTGTTACATACAGTGTAACTGTCTTATTTACATCAAGTCCGATCTTGATTACCTGACTTACTTCAGAACCACCTGCCAGATCCAGTTTCACGATGTTCTGTGAAACCTGAGTGGAAAGCTGTGTATAATCTGCGTCATCAAAGATACCTGCATAGAAGACATTGTCGCTCTTCTTAGCATTTCCATCTGCTCCAAGAAGTTTCTTGGTAATCGTCAGTTTACCCTGTTTATAGTATCCATCCGGAATGCTGCTGAATACGTTATCAAAGTAAACCGTTGTCGTTCCGTTCGCTTCTTTTACAGTTGCCTTGTTTCCATTATTGAATTTAGCTTCATACATTGTTCCATCTGCCAGTGCTCCCATGCTCTGTGCTGTACCATCCTGTGAGCACTCTGCAATGTAGTAATCTTTGTTCACTTCAATGTTTTCATTGAATACTACAGTTGAAGAGGATGCGTTCTTAAATTCAATTGCTTTGACATCAGATACTCTCTGTGTGCATGCCTCATCGGAGTACAGTGCTACGTAGAAGGTCTGATCCATTGCTCTCAGATCACCTGTGATAGTCGTCAGTTTCTTTGTTACTGCGATTGACTGACCGGTAGCCAGTTTATCCTGAACAAGCAGTACTCCATCTTTGGAAACAGTTGTTGTTTTTTCAGTATCTACTGTTCCGTCAGCTTTTAATACAAATGTTGTATCGTTAGTCAGCTCATAACCTGTCGGTGCTACTGTTTCGCGAAGAATATATTTCTTGTCGGTCTTAAGGCCTTCGATGACATGAGGTTCTTTTGTAGAATCCCATTCAGCTACAATATTTTCATCTTCATCGATAACCTGAATATGTGCACCTTCCAGTTCTTTGCCATCAGCGATATCTACTTTGCTGACTTTGACAGAAGTCTTGCTGTCTTCTACCAGAAGAGTTCCATCATCAGAAACAGTTGTCTGTGTATTATCTTTGTCTACAGTTCCGTCTTCTTTCAAAGTAAATGTAGTATCACTTGTTACTGTATATCCATCAGGAGCTACCGTTTCACGAAGTGTATACTGCTCATTGGTCTTGAGACCTGTAACTTCGTGTGCTTCCCATGTAGAATCCCACTCATCAATGATGTTTCCATCTTTGTCAAGTATCTGGATGTGAGCTCCAGCCAGTTCTTTATGATCTGTGATATCTACTTTACTTACTTTGACAGAAGTGATCGTGTTAATAAGGTTATTTCCATTTACAGATGTAATATATCCAGGAACTGCATCTTCGCTTACTGTGTAAACGATTTCTTTTCCTGCTGCGTATTTCGGAAGTTCTGTAAACTTATAAGTCCAGTTGCTGTCTGCTGTTACTTTCTGACTGCCTGCTTCTTTTCCGTCTGCGAGAAGTCTTACTGTAATGCTTTCCGGACGTTTTGTTGTCTGGTCATTGTCATTCCAGGTCTTGGTTCCCTCTACGCTGATTACCTCTGTTTCATGAGTATTTGTAAGGATAAATCCTTCTGCTGCTGTTCCTGTTACAATTGCTTCATAACCAGCCGGTACTTCTGTTTCTCTTACAGTGTAAACAATGTCCTGTCCATCTTTCTTCGCGTCAAGTTCGCTCCATGTGTATGTCCAGTTGTTGTCCGCACTCAGAGTTACTTCTTCGCCCTGTGCTGTCTCACCAGCATAAAGCTGTACTTTAATGTTCTCAGGTCTGATTCCATCCTGGTTGTCATTATCTGCCCATGCCTTAGTTACGGTGATGCTGGTCTTTCCTGGTTTGTAGCTGTTGGTGATCGTTGTTCCGTCGATTGCTGTTGTATAATCTGCAACGGCATCTTCTGTTACGGTATAAACGATTTCTTTACCATCTGCAAATTTCGGAAGATCTGTGAAGCTGTATGTCCAGTTATCTGCTGCGGTTACATCTTTTGTTGCTACTTCTGTTCCGTTAGCAAGAAGTCTTACTTTGATGCTCTCCGGACGTTTTCCATCCTGATTATCTGCATCATCCCAAACTTTCTTACCTTCTACAGAAGTTATTTCTGTTTTGTGAGTATTTGTGATTACAAATCCTGTCTGTGCGTCTCCGCTGATTTCAGATGTGTAACCAGTTACCTCACCAGTTTCTTTTACAGTGTAGACAATGTCCTGTCCGTCTTTCTTAGCATCAAGACCAGTCCAGGTATATGTCCAGTTGTTTGTTCCATCAAGAGTTACTTCTTCACCCTGTGCATCTTCACCTGCATAAAGCTGTACTTTAATGCTATCCGGTCTGATTCCATCCTGGTTGTCATTATCTGCCCATGCTTTTGTTACTGTGATGCTGGTCTTTCCTGGTGTATAGCTGTTTGTGATCGTTGTTCCGTTGATTGCTGTTGTGTAATCTGGAACTGCATCTTCTGTTACGGTATAAACGATTTCTTCACCATTTGCATACTTCGGAAGATCTGTAAAGCTGTATGTCCAGTTGTCTGCTGCGGTTACATCTTTTGTTGCTACTTCTGTTCCATTAGCAAGAAGTCTTACTTTGATGCTATTCGGACGTTTTCCATCCTGGTTGTTTGCATCATCCCATACCTTCTGGCCACTTACAGATGTTGTTTCTGGTGTGTGAGTATTGATGATATCGTATTCATCAATCTCAGTTGTGTAATCAGTTACTTCAACTTCACCGATTGTATAGTTGATTGCTGTTCCATTTTTGTTAACCGGAAGATTATCAAATGTGTACTTCCAGTTTGTTGCTGCAGTTACTGTCTGGCTTGCATATACAGTTCCGTCTGCAAGAAGATTTACGGTAATGCTGGTCGGACGTTTTCCATCCTGGTTGTCATTATCATTCCAGGTCTTCGTTCCGCTGATGGAAGTAACTTCCGGTACATGTTTATTGGTCAGTGTTGTTAATGTTCCTTTTGTAGTATTTCCTGTCAGTTCATATCCTTTCGGAACATTTTCTTCTGCCCATGTGTACTTAATTGCTTTGCCGCCTTTCTTTTCATCGAGGCCTGTAATTGACTGTGTCCAGTTGTTATCTACACTCAGTGTTACAGTCTTTCCTGTATCCTGTCCGTCTGCAAGAAGCTTAACTGTGATCTTGGCTGGTCTGATTCCATCCTGATTGTCTGCGTCATCCCAGATCTTGGTTACGCTTACGCCAATCTTGCCAGGTGTGTAGCTGTTCGTGATGTTTGTTTTGTCGATTACTGTTGTGTAATCTTTGACAGCTTCCTCACTTATTGTATAAGTAAGTTTCTGACCAACCTTACCTTCTTCATAAATCGGAAGATCATTAAATGCATATGACCAGTTGTCTGCTGCGGTTACTTCCTTAGTCTGTACAACTTTGCCATTTGCAAGAAGGTTTACTTTGATGCTCTTCGGACGTTTTCCATCCTGATCATTTGCATCATTCCAGGTCTTCGTTCCGCTGATGGAAGTTGTCTCTGGTGTGTGAGTGTTGTAGATATCATAACCCTCAACTTTAGTTGTGTAATCTGCAACTGCAACTTCTTCAACTTTGTATTTAATTTCTTTGCCGGCTTTGTATTTCGGCAAATCTGTGAAATTGTATTTCCAGTTACTTGCTGCAGTTACTGTCTTACTTGCATATACATTTCCATCTGCAAGAAGATTTACTGTAATGCTTGCCGGACGTTTTCCATCCTGGTTGTTGTTATCATCCCAGTGTTTTATTCCGTTGATGGAAATGGTTTCTGGAGTGTGGGTGTTGAGGATATCGTAACCATTTACTGTTTTAGTTGTTGTTACATTATAACCTGTTACTGGTTCTTCTTCTACTGTGTAATCGATCAGCTGTCCTTTTTCTTTGTACTTCTGAAGATCTGTAAAACTGTATGTCCAGTTTCCATTTGCATCTGGTCTTACTTTCTGAGAGTTAACTTTTACGCCATCTGCAAGGAGATTGATTTTAATCTTATTCGGGCGGATACCGTCCTGGTTATCAGCATCGCTCCAGCTCTTTGTTCCACTGACAGATGTTGTCTCATAAGTATTGGTAAATTCTGCTTTATCTACAGTAGTTCCATTTTTCTGGATAACCTTATCAAATCTCAGAGTTCCATCGCCATTATCATGGGCTGTTATACTTACAGTTCTGGTGGATACTTCATCATTTAATACTCCACTTACATTACCGTTCTCTGTAATCGTATATACATAGGTCTGTTCTGCATCTTTAAGTGTGTAATTAATTGCGCCAAAGTTAAGTATATTTGCATTTCCACTTGTTGCAGTTGTTGTCAGAGTCGTGTGTTCCGGCATCGGTGCATCAGCTGGTTCTGCTGTTACTGTGAACTTCCAGTTGTCACCCTTCTTGAACTCACGGCCTGTAAGGTTCTTCGTTGCTGTAAGGTCCGTGCTTCCGGCTGCACTGTAGCTGTTATCAAAGCTTACGCTCACTTCATTTCCGCTGACTGCTTTTCCATCCTTGTCAGTTACTGCCACAGCAAGGGTTCCATCGCCCTTATCTGTCACTGCTACATAGTAAGTATAAACGGTCTTATCAATTCCATATCCTGCTGCGCTTACTGCACTCTCTTTGATCTGGTACTCATAAGTCTTTCCTGCATCTGCAAGGGTAAATGCCTGTGCATCAAATGCAAACGTTCCGTCTGCTCCAAGTGTCACATCTCCGGCCTTTGTTGCTTCCCCGTCTGCATCTTTTTCTTTCTTGTACAGTTCGAAGCTTACCTTTCCAGCAAGGGCTGCTTTCTGTGCAGCTGTGAGTTCTGCTCCGTTTACGAGTTTCTTTCCTCCGAAACTTACGCTTCCCGTTGCGCTATAAATGTTATTAAAGCTTACGCTCACTTCATTTCCGCTGACTGCTTTTCCATCCTTGTCAGTTACTGCCACAGCAAGGGTTCCATCGCCCTTATCTGTCACTGCTACATAGTAAGTATAAACGGTCTTATCAATTCCATATCCTGCTGCGCTTACTGCACTCTCTTTGATCTGGTACTCATAAGTCTTTCCTGCATCTGCAAGGGTAAATGCCTGTGCATCAAATGCAAACGTTCCGTCTGCTCCAAGTGTCACATCTCCGGCCTTTGTTGCTTCCCCGTCTGCATCTTTTTCTTTCTTGTACAGTTCGAAGCTTACCTTTCCAGCAAGGGCTGCTTTCTGTGCAGCTGTGAGTTCTGCTCCGTTTACGAGTTTCTTTCCTCCGAAACTTACACTTCCTGTTGCGCTATATTTTGTATTTGTTACTGTAATAGTTGCTGTATTTCCATCTTCTACAGTAACATTTCCAGCGCCACTTACTGTATATGGGAATGAAGTTCCTGTTGTTACTGCTTCTCCTTTCTCATCTGTTTCAACTACAGTATAAACTCCTGGTGTAAGATCTGTAATAGTAATTTCAGCTCCATTAATATATTCAATAGGCCATACATCACTTCCACTATTTTTTACAATATTTCCATTACTGTCTGTTACTTTAAAGTAAAATGTTTTTTCACTAAGATTAGTACCTGCGCCTGCAGCCTTTACAATCTTTAAATTACCCTTCTGCTGAACTGTTGTATTATTGAACTAAATCTTAGTTGCGTTTTTTTCCTGATTATTTTCTACCTTATAATATGATTTAGCTGCATCAAATATATTATTATTATTTGTTACAACTACTTTCATTAAATATACTGTTTTGTCATATATATAGGAAGTATTATTAACATCAGATTTTTCTGATACCTTATACCAGTGTGTTCCAACATCAGAGGGCTTACTGTAATTAAGCTTTGAAAAATTAATTTTACTTCCATCATTTTGAACAGTCTCAATAAGTTTCCACTGACTACTATTCAAAGCCTCTGCTGCATTATTCCACTTACCTCTTCTCTGATCTTCAAATAATTCAAATTCGAATTTCTGTTCATCTGTAGGTTCTTTTCCATCTACAGTTTTTGTTCCATCTGCTTCTACCTCAGCCGGTGTAGTTGTTCCAGTAAATGTCGTTCTATGGTTTTCAGCACTTACATTTACATTTTTTCCAATAATACTTCCATTAACATTCTGAGTTGCATTAATTGTTGCATCAGGTGCAATTACAGATGCATAGGTTAACTGTAAATTAACTTTTTTTTCCGCACTATTAAGTAAATTTAAAATAACTCTTCCATGACTGAAGTCATTTGTTTCATTAAAACTTGCGCCATCAACTTTTATATGTGGTAAATTAATCTCCGCTACATTTGCGCAGTCAATATTTACTACTAACGAAGCACCACTTTTCAATCCATAAACTACAATTTCAGTACCTGCTATATCCTTAGCATTTGTATTATAATATGCACATTCTCCAGATGCACAAGTAACATTGATACTCCTTTGATTCATCACATTAACAAAATTCTGAGAGCATCCAACATTTTTTTGTTTTGCAAGTGTAGACGAAATATTTTTTATTTCACTTTCAACTTCCGGCAAATCTATATACGGGTTATTTTCAGAATCCGTATCTTTCATAACTTTTAATTTGTTTGTTGCAATTTCTGCTCCGTTTATGCTAAATCTCTGATTCAATTCTCCTGCAACATCTACACTATCTCCAACTACCAAAGTACTTAAAGTACCATTTTCTCCAGATTTACGTTCCGGTTGTGTAGCATGTACTTTATAGTTCTGAATATAACTTGCTTCATCTATTGCCGGTCTAGTTCCCCAGTCTCCTGAGACTGCATCCAATGTTTGTGCCAAAATATTACTATTACAGTCTACTGTAATATGTGCAGTATCAAATGCAACTACACCAAAGTTTCCTGCCACACCAAGTGGTGTATTAACATAATATGGTGATGATTTAAATGCATTCTTCGTGTTATTATATGAAAATTCAACCCTTCCATACTTGCCTTCCGCCAGTGTTTGACCTCCAGCAGAAAATAGCGCAACACTATCATCCCCGTCCTGCACTGCAACGCCCTGGTCGGCATTCTGCTGCCGCACGCTTCCCACGGTCTCAGCAAACGTCGTCATCGACGAATCCGCCATGAGCATTACAAATACGAGAAACATTGCGATAAATTTTCTTAAATATCCATTCTTCTTCATAATTCACATTCCCTTCTTTTTAATATTTATTTCGAACCGAAATTGGATACTATTCGGTAGTAACGTGATACAAGTAATATCAGTGGGTTGTTTTATTACTTCGAAACAGAACCCCGATATCAGATTCTTTCACATATTATAGCATTTGCGCTATTTCTCCATCTCTTTCATTGCACGAAATAGTTTAGTAAAATATGCGTTTTTGCTCATATTTTCCTATATTTAAGGCTTTTTTATGAAGTCCGGCGATCATTGTCTGTCGCATCTGTATCACAGACCTCGCCTACAGATGCAACGTAGAAGTCAACCTGTGGAGATTTTTTTCCTCCATTCAGTCTTCTGAAAGCCTTATCGATTCGCTTAGTGACAATCGGGCAGTTCTCCTGGCTGATTCCGATCAGCATGACGATATACTGCCGAACGTTGTATCTGGTATAGAAATCTCCTTTTCGTACAGAAGACTGTATTGCATCTTTAAGCACTTCTGACATTTCTTTCTCCTCTTCATCAGAAACGGAGTCTTTCGCATAATCCAGTGTACAGAGCATGACGAATACGGACAAACCGGAACGTTCCATCATACGGCTGAACACATGGTAAATATCAATAAAACTTGGGAACGGGCAATAATATGCGCCGACTGCTTCATCTTTCTCTTTCAATCTCTCTTTAATATCTCCTATCGCTCCTGCTGCCTGTGATGTTCGTTCTCCCATAAACTGGAACTGCTCCAGCATCTTCGCGGAAGGTTCAACTCCCATCTCCTCAAACAGCAATCTTTCTGTATCTTTGTAAACTTCCAGACCTTCTTTGTACCGGGACATTCCGATCAGGCTCTCAATTTCCCAGATCTGCCATTCATCAAATGGATAGATTTTGGCAGCTACATGGGATACCCGATGCAGATCTTCGTATCTTTCATGTTCCTTCAACCATTTGCACAGCTCTTCTGTGCACATAAAATAGTCATCCCGGCATTTTACATTTTCAACTGCAGCCCAGTTCTCACCGATCATATCTGGTAGGAACTCACCCCGATAACACTTCCAGGCTTCCATCAGCAGATGTAGTCGATCTGTTTCTCTTTTTTCTTTTCTGATAAGTGCTACCAGATTTTCAAATTCACATACATCTACCCAGACTGCGATTTCCGGGTCCCAGGTACACATTCCACCATTGATGTTTATATAATTGCTTTCCGGAAGTCCCGCCGCTTTCAGCTGCTTTCGTAGTCGAAAGAGTGTATTGTTCAGACTTCCATTTTTATTTTCTACTTCTGTTCTCCCATATAGTGCATCGATCAGTGCTGCTTTGGAGATTCCTCCATCCTGCGTGTGTAGCAGTAGCAACTGAAACAACTGTGTGGTCTTTGATACATTGTTACGATCCAGAACCAGCTCTTTTCCTTTATATTCCAGCGAAAAGCAACCTAGCATTCGAACCTTGAGTATATTTTGGTTCATATATTTCTCCTTCAACAGATATTGCATTCTGTTTCTTGTCTTTTTATTTTAAATAGACTTATCCATATTCAGCATATCACTCAATATGTTAAAGTTCCACTAGCAAAATACACAAAAAAAGACTGTTATTATTATTCAATCGGCTAATAACAACAGTCTTTTAACTCATTTTAATTATTCAATAAATACTGATAAACATCCCTCTTGGATACACCGCGGTCTTTCGCGACCTGTTTCATGGCATCTTTTCTAGACATTCCCTGTTTTGCATAGATTTCCATATGCTCTTCTATGGAAATCTCTTCCCACGAGGCCACTGCTTCTTCTTTCAGTTCCTGACGGCTTTTGCCCTCGATGACCAGCACACATTCTCCGAGCGGTTTTTCTTTCTCATAATGTGTGATCAGGTCATCAATCGTTGAATGGAAGGCTGTCTCATGCTTCTTGGTCAGTTCTCTGCAAAGTGTCATTCTGCGGTTTCCAAGTGTTTCCCTCAGATCACGCAGTGTCCTGACCAGTTTATGCGGAGCCTCATACAAAATGATCGTCCGGGTCTCATTGACCAGCTCTTCCAGAACTTCTTTGCGCTCTTTTTTGTCCATCGGAAGAAATGCTTCAAAAGCAAACCGTCTGGTAGGAAGTCCTGATAATGTAAGCGCGGTAATGCATGCTGCCGGCCCCGGAAGGGATGTTACTTCGATTCCAGCCTCATAACACATAGCAGCCAGTTCTTCACCCGGATCCGAAATTCCCGGTGTCCCAGCATCTGTGATCAGTGCAATGTTCATACCGTTCTGCATCTTCTCAATCAGCGCATATGCTTTTTCAATCTTGTTATATTCATGATAACTGGTCATCGGTGTTTTGATTTCAAAATGATTCAGCAGTTTAATACTGTTTCGGGTATCTTCTGCCGCGATCAGATTCACTTCCTTCAATGTGCGGAGTACTCGAAGTGTAATATCTTCCAGATTTCCGATTGGGGTTGCACAAAGATATAATTTTCCACTCATCCGGGAATCCCCTTTCTCTCAGATTATTTGATTCTTTTATACTCTTCCGTATATTTCAAGAATATCACTGGTATAAACACCTGGTTTCTCATAGACGATCAATGGTCGCTCCACCGTTATTCTGGAATTTCCACCTTTTCGTGCTTCGATCAGAACCATATTAGGTTCACGATCTATGTACGGGTACACCAGCTGCATTCTCTTGGGTTCCAGTTTATATTTCATGAGAACCTGAAAGATTTCTGCCAGACGGAAAGGTCTGTGGACCATATAAAAACGTCCTCTGTCTTTCAGCACTGCTGCTGCCTGGCTCACTACATCTTCCAGTGTACAGAGAATCTCATGTCTTGCAATTGCTTTTGCCATGTATGGGTTCTGCAGGCCATGCTGTCCGATCATATAGGGCGGATTGCTTGTCACTGCATGAAAAGAAGCTGCTCCAAAAATTTCAGCAGCTTCCTTTATGTCTCCGCATACAATATCAATATCAGCTTCCAGATGATTGTACGATACGCTTCGTCTCGCCATATCTGCACATTCTTCCTGGATCTCAAGTCCTGTCAGATGTGAACCCTTGTCTTTGGCTTTCAGCAGAAAAGGAATGATTCCCGTTCCGGTTCCCATATCCAGAACCTTTTCATTCTGTCGGATATCTGCAAATCCAGATAACAGAACTGCGTCCATTCCGAAGCAGAACTTTTCCGGATTCTGTATCACATACAGACCATTCTGAAGATCATCAACCCGTTCTCCCGGGTATACCAGATCATTCTGCGGATTTTTTTCCATGGGATCTAGAATCTCCTTCTTTTTACTCAATGTCCCTTGTTTCTTTGTCAGTGTTCTTTGCTTTTTTCTTGCGTGACCGGAATTTCAGTTCTCCTACCGGATATTCCTGAATCTCCTTTTCATCATTGACTTCCACGATTACTTTGACTCTCTGTCTGAGAACATTTACACTGTGTACGATTCCCTGTAATCCATCCGGAAGAGTAACCGTATCTCCGGTTCCTGGAAGGCTCTTGTTCAGTGCTTCGTAGGTTTCCTGCTCATTCTTGAGACAACACATCAATCTGCCGCAGACACCGGAAATCTTGGTCTGGTTCAGTGACAGATTCTGCTCTTTTGCCATCTTGATAGACACAGGTGCAAACTCGGAAAGATAGGTGTGACAGCAAAGCTGTCTGCCGCAGATGCCGATTCCCCCAAGAATCTTAGTCTCATCTCTTACTCCGATCTGGCGAAGTTCGATTCTTGTCTTAAAGATAGCTGCCAGGTCCTTGACCAGCTGACGGAAATCAATTCTTCCATCTGCTGTAAAATAGAACAACACTTTGTTATTGTCAAATGTATACTCCGCATCGATCAGTTTCATTTCCAGACCATGTTCGCAGATTTTTTTCTGGCAGATTTTAAATGCATCTTTTTCTTTCAGGCGGTTCTGTTTCTCCCTGTCCTCATCTGCCTGTGTGGCAACGCGAAGGACTTCTTTCAGCGGATGGACCACCTCATCCTCACCCACTTCTTTCGGTCCGAGTACAACTCGTCCGAACTCCACACCGCGGGCAGTCTCTACGATCACATGATCACCGATCTTCATTTTATAGTTTTTCGGATCAAAATAATAAATCTTTCCGACATTTCTGAATCTTATACCAACAATTTTTGTCATTCTATCTCTCCCTGATCGTCAGGAACAGAAGTTCAAGTGCAAGTTCAAAATTAACGTTTGCACGAAGCCTTACTTTTGTTTTTTCCAGTGCTTCCAGAATCTTTTCCAGGTTCTCATAGGAACGCTGGCTCGCCTGTTCCTTTATATAATTGATTTCTTGTTTAAATACCAGGTTGTCAACCTCCTGAGTTGCCTTAAACATAAGAACATCCCTGAACCAGAACTGGAAAATATCCAGATAATCACTGATATTCTGCTTTTCATCAGAAAGTGCCTTGATCTCATCGGACAATTCATATACTTCCATCGTATTTACATACTTGAGAATCTTCAGGGCTTTCTCCGTCATTCTGGAAAACTCTTCTGATGTAGCAGCTTCTTTGGCTCTGCCAATACTTCCCTGTGCAAAGGAAGCATCTATCTCTGCCTGATAATCCGGCACATGAAGCCGTTCCATCAGGTATTTCTTAACAAGGCTGTCATCAACCACCTTCAGATCCAGACGCACACATCTGGACTGGATTGTCGGCAGAAGTGCATCCACATTGCTGGTCAGCAGCATGATCACTGCATATTCCGGTGGTTCTTCTATTGTTTTGAGAAGGGCATTCTGTGCCTGTACCGTCATCATCTCCGCATCAGGAATAATGTAAACCTTGTGCGGACTGCTGTATGGCTTAATCGCAACATCGTGAATCACCTGTTCCCGGATCTCATCAATAGAGATCGTACCAGGTTTCTCATGATTGACCATAATGATGTCCGGATGATTCTTGCCCAGCGCCTTCTTACAGGAGTCACATTTCTGACATGGCTCTGTTCCACCGGCTTCGCACTGCAGTGTCATCGCATATGTGGTTGCAAGAAGCTTCTTGCCGGATCCGGGTCTGCCTGTAAAAATATATGAATGGGAAACTTTTCCCGTCTTCATGGCATTTTGGAGATGCCGGATAATTTCCTCGTGTCCGATAATATTATTGAAACTGACCATTCAGAATCACCTCTCTTGTTTATAGTTTCATATACGAATCTTTGTTCGCTATAGTGTCATTATATCATACTTTATTAGCCATTCAAAACTATTTTTAACTATGACATGGAATTTACATAATTTATAATATTTTTGACACATAAATCCAAATCATCATTAACAAATCGCTTATGTATTTCTGCTTCCTTTATTTTCTCTTCGGAAAAATCCTCCTCATCCGCAAGAAAACGTCTGCAAAGTTCTTTATACTTTGGTGTTTCCTGTTCCTGCTCTCTTCGGATTGCACGGATCAGACGTTCTCCGTTCTCTACTTCAATGTATATCGGAATAACTGAATCTTTTCCATAGTAATTCTTCATCTTCTGAAAAGACTCTAACGTACCGATTCCAAGATAATTTCCGTTCTTAAGGTCAATCTGTCCGTCATCTGCCGTAAAATACGTCCAGACACCATAAACAGTATTATAAGCACGGGATTCAATAACCTTTCCCGCCTCTTCAAACTCTTTTAATTTCTGATCATCTGTAAAATAGTACTGTACACCATCTTTTTCTCCGTCACGTACCGGTCTTGTTGTATACAGGATCAGTTTTTTCAGATTCAGTTCTTTATTACCGGCCAGTCTGGAATAGATTTTATCTTTTCCAGAGGCACTTTTACCCATAATATAAAAAATCTTACCCATGAATTTCTTCGTCTTGCTCCTTTGTACTCTGGGGCTGTTGTTCTACCACAAGGATCGTCTTATTTGTATAGTCTTCCAGTCCCTGCAGATATAACCCCTTATCCATGTATATTCTCATATTACGGATAAATTGTCCAGTAATCTGTTCTCCCGGAGTGATCAGCGGAATTCCCGGTGGATACAGATAAGCAAATTCTGCTGAAATTCTGCCGATGCTTTCTTCCAGCGGACATTTTTCTGTCGGTGCTTCCATGGCATCTGCCATAGACATCATCTGCGTCAGTACAAAATGCATGGATCTGGTGTCCAGTTTTTTATTTTCTTCTGCCGGTATTCCTGCTTTTATCAGATCTGCCTGTTCCTGATCCAGTTCTTCGATTGCCTGACACAATCGCTCAAAACCTTCTTCACGGTCTCCTACTGCTGCAATAGCGAGCGCATAATTTTCGGACTCCATTTCCATCTGAATATGGTAGCGGTCAAGAAGGATATGATACAGGTCACTTCCTGACAGTAAAGAAGCTCTGGTAGAAAAGACCAGTTTGGAACGGTCATAATCGAAGACTCCATTCTTTCCTTTGACCGGATCTACCAGGCGGATATATTTGCACACGGAAAGTCTCTTTCTTGTCTGTTCCAGTATTCTGGTGAAATCACGGAACATCTGTTTTCCTTCTGCTGCCATCGTATCCATACAGGCATCGATACTTGCCATCAGAATATACGACGGGCTGCTGGTCTGATAGATTCCCATAAATCTGCGGATCAGTCTGCTGTCAACGCGGTCGCTGCAGTTATGAAGCACGGCAGTCTGGGTCATGGCCGGCAGTGTCTTGTGAAAACTCTGGATCACGAGATCTGCCCCAAGTTCTGCTGCCGAAGCCGGAAAATAATTTGAAAAATGAAAATGTGCTCCATGTGCTTCATCTACGATCAGCGGCACTCCATATTTATGTGCGATCTCTGCAATCTCTTTTACATCTGAAACAACACCGTCATACGTAGGTGAAGTGATCAGTACCGCCTGTATCTCCGGATTCTCAGCCAGACATCTTTCCACTTTGTCCGAAAAAATTCCGCCGTTTATCCACCACTCACTGTCCATCTGTGGATAAATATAGGCAGGTTTCAAATTTCTAAGATAGATGGCATGATACACTGCTTTGTGGCAGTTTCTTGCAACAAGGATCTGGCCATTCCTCGGAACCGCCGCTGAGATTGCCGCAAGAAGTGCTGCGGTACTTCCATTAACACTGTAAAAGCTCTCTCTGGTCCCATATAGTTTCGCCACATTCTGTTGTGCCTCCAGAAGAAGGTCTTCCGGATGATGGAGATTATCAAAGCCTTCTATCTCAGTGATATCTCTTTCAAGAGGGAACTCTCCTCTGACAGATACGGGATTTCTTTTGTGCCCCGGCATGTGGAATGGATAATAATCAGAGCGGCTGTATTCTTCTAATTTTCTGTATAATCTCTCCATTAAAGATTCTCCATGTCTGTTATACCTTGAATCGATAACCTACGCCCCATATAGTTTCTATATACTGAGGTTTCGCTGTATTGAATTCGATTTTTTCACGGATCTTCTTGATATGAACCGTGACAGTTGCAATATCTCCTACAGACTCCATATCCCAGATCTGGCGGAACAGTTCTGCTTTTGTAAATACGCGGTTCGGGTTCTCTGCCAGAAAAGTAAGGAGATCAAATTCCTTGGTCGTAAATGTTTTTTCTTCTCCATTTACCCAGATACGTCTCGCTGTCTTGTCTATCTTGATGCCACGGATTTCAATAATATCATTCTTTACCACACTGGAACCTACCAGTCTGTTGTATCGCTCCATATGTGCTTTTACTCTGGCCACCAGTTCACTCGGACTGAATGGCTTGGTCATATAATCATCCGCGCCAAGACCGAGTCCACGGATCTTATCAATATCATCTTTCTTTGCAGATACCATAATGATCGGGATATTTTTCTCCTGACGTACCTGACGGCATATATCAAACCCATCTACTTCCGGAAGCATCAGATCCAGTATAATCAGATCATAATCTTCATTGAGTGCTTTTTCAAGGCCCACATCTCCTCGGTTTGCTATCTCTACTTCAAATCCGGAAAGTTCCAGATAATCCTTCTCCAGATCTGCAATTGCTTCTTCATCTTCGATGATCAGTATTTTACTCATTTCATAGGTACCTCCTGATATTTTCTCAAAACAAAGTACATGATCGTTCCGATTCCTTCCCGACTGGTTGCCCACACTTTGCCACCATGATCCTCCAGAATCTTACGAACGATAGAAAGACCGATTCCGCTTCCTCCCTTGGATGAATTACGTGAAACATCCGTCCTGTAGAAACGGTCAAAAATATACGGCAGATCTTTGGATGCAATTCCCTTGCCATTATCCTCAATCTCAACCTGTACGAAATCTCCGACATCTTTTACTCTGATCTGTATAATGCCCTTCATTCCGTTCTGCTTATCCATATATTTGATGGCATTGCTGATGATATTATGAATCACTCTTCGTATCTGTTCGCCATCTGCAATTACAAGCACATCTTTATCTACATAATTTGCATAGCAGAGCTGGATACCTCTTGTTTCCAGCTCCAGTCCCACTTCTTCTGCACAGTCAGAGAAATAATCTTCTACATTCAGCTTACTGAATGTATATGGGATACGGTTCGTATCAATTTTAGAATAGAACGTCAGCTCATTGATCAGATGATCCATCTCATTGGTCTTATTGTAAATCGTCCTGACATAGCGGTCCATCTTCTCCGGTGTATCTGCCACACCATCCATGATTCCTTCTACATATCCCTTCACCGCTGTGATCGGAGTCTTGAGGTCATGGGAAATGTTGCTGATCAATTCTTTATTTTCCTTATCCATGGCGATTTTTTCTTCTGCTGATTCTTTCAGTCTGCGACGCATCTCTTCGAAATCCCGGCAAAGCTCCGAAAATTCATCTGTTCCCTCGACATCCAGAACAAAATCCAGATTTCCTTCCTTGATATTCTGCGTCGCCTTTCGCAGTTTGACCAGCGGTGCCGCCACACTTCTGTAGATCCACAACCCCACAGAAACGCCTGTGAATATAAGAATGATAAAAGCAGTAAAAAAAAGATCCTTCGTCATGATCTGGATTCTTGCCTGACTGCTTCCCGTATCGGAAATTGTAATATCATAGGATGTTTCCTGTGCAGATTCATTGTTGGCTGCATTCCTGTGCTGTGTCTCACTGATTCCAAACAGGGCAGCAGCAAATAAAAGAAGCGGTACCAATATTACCATCATGAATCCCACAATGATTCTGTTTTTCAGTTTCATGAAATTCCCTCGTTTCTGTAAAACTTATAATTGCTTCTTAAGCAAAAAATGAACGCACAATATCGAAGTTCTTCTTCGCTATATATGCGTTCATTATATCATATCACTATATTCTTATCTCTAAATTTTCTATAAAATCCATGGAACCGTCGTGTATTTTACAGATATTTCTTAAGATCTTCGACTTTGTCCAGTTTTTCCCATGGAAGATCTACATCTGTACGGCCGAAATGTCCGTAAGCAGCAGTCTGTTTGTAGATTGGTCTTCTCAGGTCAAGCATACGAATGATTCCTGCCGGACGAAGATCGAAGTTTTCACGAATGATTTCTACAAGTTCTGTATCGGAAAGTTTGCCTGTTCCAAATGTGTTCACATTGATGGAAGTAGGTTTTGCTACACCGATTGCATAAGAAAGCTGGATTTCACATTTGTCAGCCAGTCCTGCTGCAACAATATTCTTTGCAACATAACGTGCTGCATAAGCTGCGGAACGGTCAACTTTTGTGCAGTCTTTACCGGAGAAAGCACCGCCGCCGTGACGTCCTGCTCCACCGTAAGTATCAACGATGATCTTACGACCTGTAAGTCCACTGTCACCATGAGGTCCACCGATTACAAAACGTCCTGTAGGATTGATGAAATATTTTGTCTCATCATCAACCATATCAGCAGGGATGATTTCATCGAATACATATTTTTTGATATCTTCATGAATCTGTTCCTGTGTAACTTCCGGATCATGCTGTGTAGAACATACAACTGCATCGATACGGATCGGTTTTCCTTCTTCGTTATATTCAACAGTTACCTGTGTTTTTCCGTCTGGTCTTAAGTATGGCAGAGTTCCGTCTTTGCGTACTTTTGTCAGCTGGCGTGCAAGTTTGTGTGCCATGTTGATCGGATATGGCATATATTCTTCTGTTTCATTGGAAGCATATCCAAACATCATACCCTGGTCTCCAGCACCGATTGCATCGATCTCGTCTTCACCCATTTTTGCTTCCAGAGCTTTATCAACTCCCATTGCGATGTCTGTGGACTGCTCATCGATTGCTGTGATAACTGCACATGTTTCTGCATCAAAGCCGTATTTTCCACGTGTATAGCCGATTTCTCTTACGGTATCTCTTACGATTTTCTGGATGTCAACATAAGCACTTGTTGTGATCTCACCCATTACAAGTACAAGACCTGTTGTTGTTGCTGTCTCGCATGCAACACGTCCCATCGGATCTTCTTTCATGATTGCGTCAAGAATCGCATCAGAAATGGCATCACACATTTTGTCCGGATGGCCTTCTGTTACTGATTCAGAAGTAAATAAAATTTTTTCTTTCTCCATTGTTAACCTCTTTCTGTAAATAATCAGTTAAATGTTCTACGAATTACTCCATTGCTCCGCAATTCTCGTAATTCTGCACTCAACAACAAATAAGACAGCCCCAACAATAGGACTGTCTTGAAATTTATTTCAATCCTCTTATTGTTCGATGACTCGCTCAGGTTGGCACCTTCCTTATACATAAAGGGGTTGCCGTGGCTTCATAGATCCTTTGTACCTCCACCACTCTGAATAAAAGGCCGTTTTATTTAGTTATTCTTAGTTGATATTGCAGTACATACAATATACTCATTTTATATAATTGTCAAGTATAAGAACTGACAATTTTTATCATCCTACGCGAAGACGGAATTTCTGGATTTCTTTCTCGCTGGAAACTTTCTCAATCTCAGCACCGAGACTTCTCAGTTTCTCTTCGAAATTCTCATATCCACGCTGGATATAAACGATATCATCAACAACAGTGATTCCGTCTGCTGCCAGACCTGCAATGACAAGTGCTGCTCCTGCACGGAGGTCCGGTGCACTTACTCTTGCGCCTGTCAGTTTCTTGACACCGTCGATGATTGCTGAATTACCTTCGACTTTAATGCATGCTCCCATTCTGGAAAGCTCGTCCGCATATTTGAAACGGTTTTCAAAAATACTCTCCGTAACAATACTGGTTCCTTCTGCAAGTGCCAGAGTTACTGCGATCTGCGGCTGCATATCTGTCGGATATCCCGGATAAGGAAGTGTCTTCACATGTGTGCGGTGAAGTCTCTTGCCTGCACGTACACGTACAGCATCATCAAATTCTTCAACCTCACAGCCGATTTCTTCCAGTTTGGCTGTAGTTGCTTCCAGATGTTTCGGGATAACATTCTTAACGGTAACATCACCACCGGTTGCTGCAGCTGCGAACATAAATGTTCCGGCTTCAATCTGATCCGGGATGATGGAATATTCAGTACGGTGAAGTTTCTCAACACCTTTGATACGGATAACATCTGTACCTGCGCCTTTGATGTTGGCACCCATGCTGTTCAGGAAGTTCGCAACATCAACGACATGCGGCTCTCTTGCTGCATTCTCAATGATCGTACGTCCTGACGCCATAGATGCTGCCATCATGATATTGATCGTAGCTCCTACAGAAACTACATCTAAGAAGATATGACTTCCGTGAAGATTCTCTGTCTCGGCAACAATCGCACCGTGAAGAATATTCACAGATGCACCAAGTGCACGGAATCCTTTGAGATGCTGGTCGATCGGACGACTTCCGATGTTGCATCCGCCAGGAAGTGGTACTTCTGCATGCTTGTATTTACCAAGTAATGCACCCAGAAGATAATAGGATGCACGGATTTTTTTAATATATTCATAATCAACACTGATGTCGTTGATCGTAGAACCATTGATTTTTACTGTAGATCTGTTAATTCGCTCTACCTGTGCGCCAATACCGGCGATTGCTTCCAATAAAACATTAATGTCTCTTACATCAGGCAGGTTCTCGATAAGGATTGTTTCATCCGTCATAATTGCTGCAGAAAGAATTGCAAGTGCAGCATTTTTGGCGCCACCAATTTCTACTTCTCCCACTAACGGGTTGCCGCCTTTAATTACATACTGTTCCATAAAGCACCTCTATAATTATTTTCACTCCGTAAGCCGAAGCAAATATCAGAAATTTATTATCAGACTTTTAAACACTTTTAATACTTTGTTAAAAAGCTCAGTTTCGTATTATAACACAAATTTCACATTTGTAAATAAAAATTTCCTCTGTACGCTTCTGCTCCCCTGCTTTTCAATGGTTGCTCTTACTTTTCTTTCAGTGTTTTCAAAAGAATCTCCAGACTTGCTTCCAGATCTTTCCCCTCTTCATCTATCACAATATCTGCGTACTTTTCGTACAATGGAGTTCTTTCTTCATACAGATCCGTAAGATTCTGTCCTTCTCTCAGCAAAACGCCTCTGCCCTTCAGATTTCCGAGTCGCTTTGAAAGAGCATTTAAAGACAATTTCAAATACACAACGGTTCCTATGGATTTCAGATGTTCCATGGCTTCTTCGCAGTAAACAACGCTTCCACCTGTTGCAATGACCGTATTCTCTGCCTCTATTGATGCATTGACACGATTCTCAACATCTTTAAATCCTTTATATCCTTCTTCTTCTATGATTTCGGACAGGCGTCTCTTTTCCTGTTTCTGAATCAGAAGATCGGAATCAAGGAACTGATAGCCCAATACCTTCGCCAGTACAACCCCTATTGTACTTTTTCCTGCTCCCGGCATTCCTATCAACGTTATATTATTCATAAAATTTCTTTTCTCCTGTCTCTTATGAATTGCTTAAAGAATATTTTACCATAAACAGCAGTATTCTGCAATCTCTTTTAAATCAAGGCTTGGCGGTCTTTTTCGTTTTTGGGGGAACAGCTTTTTTACGTTTTTTTACACTGTATCCAAAAGTTCCCAGCTTCTTTCCTGTGCCAAGATATTCTCCATGAGAATAGACCAGCGGTCTGGCTCTGTTCAGGTCAAAACGATTATTTTCGTCCATATAGCGTTCGTCTGCATGAACTGCAACAACCTCTGCCAGAAACATATGATGTGAACCAAGCTCTCTGATTTCTTTTACTCTGCATTCGATCGATACCGGAGCCTCTTTTATCATCGGTGCTTTTACGATATCCGCCTTTTCTCTCGTAAGTCCGGTCTCTTTGAATTTATCTACATCACGTCCGGATCTGACTCCACAGTAATCCGTTGCTGCAGCAAGTTCTTCTGTTGTCAGATTGATCACGAATTCTCCGGTTTCTTTTATCATGTGATAGGAAAAGCGCTCCGGTCTTACTGAAATATAAGCCATCGGAGGATTGGTACAGATGGTACCGGTCCATGCAACCGTTATAATATCATCCTGCCCTTTCCCATCTGTAACGCTCACCATGACTGCCGGGATCGGGTATATCATATTGCCTGGTTTCCATGTTTGTTTTGCCATTTGTTTTCCTCCGATTTATACGTAATCGCTGCCGATCATCTGTGCGGCCTCCATAAGTGGCGGAATCAGCTGTTTCTTACGTGATACGACACCTTTTAGATAAATCGTTCCATCCTTAGGTTCAATCTTAAATGCATTGACAGCCATTTCCTCACTTCCCTCGCCATAGAACAGAAGCTCTGTAGACTGCTCCATAATATCTGTCAGCATAAAGTATACTCTTGATACACCGTGACGTCCGCATTCGCTGACCATAAACGGAATCAGACGCTCTTTGATCTCGCGCAGTTCATCTGCATCCATGGAGCTGATCTGACCTACACCGAAGCAGATATCTCCCTCTGCAATAAACTTCTTGTAATCCTGATAGAAGATTTCCTCCGGAGATTTGTCTTTCAGATTGCTTCCTGCCTTAAACATTTCTCTTGCAAATTCTTCAATGGAAATGTCTGCAATAAGTGCAAGTGCACCTGCAGCCATTTTGTCCTGCAGTGTACAGGTCGGAGAACGGAACATCAGTGTATCAGAAATGATCGCAGCGCAGAGAAGTCCGGCTATTTTAGGCGGAATCTCCAGTTTCTGTTCTCCATACATCTGATACATGATCGTGCCTGTACAGCCAACCGGCTGATTGCGGAAACTGATCGGCTGCATTGTTTGCAGTGTGCCCAGTTTGTGATGATCAATGATCTCCATGATATCAGCCTTATCAATATTATCTACAGCCTGGCCTTTTTCATTATGATCTACCAGAACCACTTTTTTCCTGTGCATGTCCAGGAAATTACGTCTGGAAATCGTACCAATACATTTGCCTTTTTTGTTGATGACCGGGAATGCACGATGACGATGTTTGATCATTACTTCCTGAATATCATCTGTAAAATCTTCTGTGTTAAATGTAACCAGATTATCTGTTTTCATGATATATTTAACAGGAATACTCTGATTGATCAGACGTGAAATCGTAAAGGTATCATACGGAGAAGAAATAATGACTATATCTTTCTCATGCGCCAGTTTCAGTACCTTTTCGGTAACTTCAATCCCCATTCCAACGATGATACAGCTTACATTCTGCTCAATCGCCTGCAGATGGTCTTCTTCACGATTACCCATGATGACCATATCATTTTCTTCTACATATTCTTTCATCTTATCCGGATTGGCAGTTGCTACCATAATCTTTCCCTGGATAAAATATCCATGTTCGTTACCTTCGATCACTTTTCCTCCGATTGTCTCAGCGATTCGCTGATACTGCGTTCTCGCTCTGGAAAGAAGATAGCTGTCTGTTGTATCCATATATGTTTTTGCAATATCACCAATTGTGATCAAGCCTTCCAATGTGCCGTCTTTTTCACGAATCGGCAGAGAAACGATGCTGTTTTCCTGCATCAGATCCCATGCATTTTTCAGTGACATGCTCTTATTTGCTTCCGGACTCAGGCGGATATCCATATCCTTTACCTGTGTTCCGATATTGCTTAAGTATCCTGGTGGCTGTACTCCAAAACGATTCAGTACGTATTCTGTTTCTTCATTGATCTGTCCTGCACGTTTTGGAATATATCTGCTTTCCTGCGTAGTTCTGTTTTTGATATCACAATAGGCGATTGCAGAACAGATGGAATCTGTATCCGGATTTTTGTGTCCGATAACAAAAATTTTTTCCTGATTTTTCATAAAAATAAAATCCTCTTATTAATTAATCTAATTTAATGTTTGCAAAAAGTGATCCCAGAGAAGTCGTTGCCTGCTCTCCTGCATCCGGCACTTCGTAAACCTCTTCTTCGATTTCCTTTGCCATCATATCTGTTGCTTCTTTGATGCTGAGACTGAGTTTGCCATCTTTGATCGCAGTAACTTTGACCTTTACCGTATCTCCCACTGCCAGAACCTCTGATGGTTTCTTGATCCTTTTTTCACAGATCTGTGAAATGTGAACCAGGCCGGAAAGTCCATTTCCAAGATTTACAAATGCCCCATATGGCTGAAGACTCTCTACAGTTCCTTCTGTTACAAGACCAATCTCCAGGTTTGAAACTTTATTTTTTCTTTCTTCTTCCGCTTTTGCTCTGAGAATTTCTTTGGCAGAAAGAATCAGTTTCTTACTTTCTTTGTCTACATCCAGTACCTGTACCTGAATCGGCTTATTCAGATATTCTTCTGTGTCCTCCACATAATTCAGTGCAAGTTTGGATGCTGGAATAAATCCCCTTACACCTTCCACATACGCAATAACACCGGCATTTGTGATTCCTTTTACTACAACATCCAGCACTTCACCGGATTCTTTCAGTTCTTTTAATTTATCCCATGCCAGCACGTCTACTGCCTCAACTCTGGAAAGAAGAATATTTCCCTGTCCATCGTCTTTTCTTACAACTGTTGCAGAGACTTCATCTCCTTCATGTACTTCATCCTTCAGGCTGAATCCCGGTTCTCTGCTGTAGTTTTCTGCCGGAATCACGCCCTCTGCATAATATTTCAGATCAAGGATTACTTCTTTTTCATCTACACTGATTACAGTCCCTGTAAGAATATCGCCTTCTTCTATTGTTTTCATAGACTCTTCCAGTTCTTTTTCATAATCTTTCATTGATTCAGCCATGATTTTCCGTTCTCCTTTACTTATACTTGTTATTCTTTATTTATTATCTGTATTATAGCATGCCACATGTTTTCGCAATGCATTTCCTTCAATACATTCTTTTGTACCCTGATATCAATTATATTATAACCTGTAAAATAAAAAAAGCCCCCAAAATAGGGGCTTATAAACGAGGAGTGCCCCGGCAGTGGTTTACCGGGGCGATTATTATGAAAAAAT